>QWCB01002538.1_pt1 | contig 17231 bp, 18 predicted proteins | sample 1972511 | NCBI WGS metagenome assembly QWCB01 (sample SAMN09866719, study PRJNA288562) | Human gut metagenome isolate term5_stool, whole genome shotgun sequencing... | isolation source: gut | host: Homo sapiens | place: USA: California
GATGATGACGATGTAGCAGGGCAGATGGACCTTTGCGGGGATCACGTTGCGCAGCAGCGAGATCAGGATGTTGGAGCAGACCAGCACGAAGGTGAAGGCCGCACCCATGCCCAGTGCGCTGGAAACAGCCGTGGTAACGGCAAGGCAGGAACAGGTGCCCAGAACCAGACGCAGGACGGGGTTTTCTTTGATGATGCCGTTGGTAAGGATGCTTACCTTGGACTTCTTTTCATTTGCCATTTCTTACCAACCTCCTTTATGCCAACTCATTGTAGCAGTTGATGCAGTCGTTGATGGCGGCAAACAGAGCCTTGGAAGAAATCGTTGCGCCGCTGTACGCATCGTAGCCCTGACCCAGCGTGATGTTCTGGGTGCCGTCCATGCCGTCGAACTGGGCGAGGAAGCTGTCGCTCGCGACATTGGAGCCGATGCCCTTGGTCTGGGTGGAAGCGTCTACCCAGATGCCGGTGACGGTGCCGTTGGTATCAAAGCCCATGATGACGGACAGGATGCCGCCGTCGAAGCCCTTTTCCTCGGCCTTGATGGCGATGCTGCCATCGGTGGCCTTGACCACGCCCGCCACGTTCTCGGTGGTGAAGCCGGTCACTTCGTCCAGATCGGATGCGCTGGCGACGGTGGGCATAACGTCCACATAAGCGGCCAGCGTGGCAGCCTTCTGGTTCTCTTCAATGATGGGAGCCGTAAAGGAGTTGACCAGTGCAAGCAGGAAGCTGACGATCAGAGCGATAACGCTCAGAACGACCACCGGCTTGACGGTGCTTTCCCATGTAGAATTCTTACTCATTTGCCAGCACCCTCCTTTGCTTTCTTTGCGGGCTTGACATAGCCATAAGGAGTCTGACGGGTCCAATCGTTGATGAAGGGGACCCACAGGTTCATGAACAGCAGCGCGAAGGAAACGCCCTCTGCGTAGCTGCCCCACTCACGGATGGCGAAGGTCACGATGCCCAGCGCCACGCCGTAGATCAGCTTGCCCTTCAGGGTGAAGGGGCTGGTGACGTAGTCGGTCGCCATATACACAGCGCCGAACATCAGGCCGCCGGACAGGATGCCGACCAGCGCGCCGTGGAGGCTGTGGGTGGAGATGAGGTAGAAGATGAAGACGCTGCCGATGTAAGAGGCCGGGATCGCGATGCTGATGGTCTTGGTGGCCACCAGATAGATCAGGCCCAGCACGCAAGCCAGTGCGCAGGTCTCGCCCAGCACACCGCCATGGATGCCCATGAACAGATCCAGCAAGCTCAGCTTGGAGGTATCCGCAACCTTCAGCGGGGTAGCGCTGGAGAGCTGATCCACGGCTGCGTCGGGGTAAACGAAGGTGTTCATGGAGTTTGCGAAGCTGACGAACAGCACGATACGGCCGACCAGTGCGGGGTTTGCAAAGTTCATGCCGATGCCGCCGAACAGCTGCTTGACCACCACGATGGCCACCAGATCACCGACGATGAGCTGGCCCAGAGGCATCCCCACGGGCACATTCATAGCCAGAATGATGCCGGTGACGACGGCGGACAGGTCGCCGATGGGGTTGGGCTTCTTGAGCAGCTTGCAGTACAGCCACTCAAAGCCGACACAGGCGATGACGGAGACGGCGGTCACCAGCAGTGCACGCCAGCCAAAAATGATTGCAGAGGCGACCACGCAGGGGGTCAGGGCGACGATCACGTTTGCCATCAGGCTGGTGGTCGACTCCTCCGAGCGCAGGTGCGGGGAGGCCGAAACAATAAGCCGAGTATCCATTACTTATTGCCTCCTTTTTTGATTTCACCAAGGTAGAACGCCTTTGCCAGACCCATCATCTGAGTGCAGGGGCGCTTTGCCGGGCAGACGAACGAGCAGGAGCCGCAGTTGAAGCAGTAGTCCACATGCAGCTTGCCCAGCTCCTGAACATCACGGGCGGCGTAAGCCTGATTGACTTCCACCGGCTCCAGACCCATCGGGCAGTATTCGACGCAGCGGCCGCAGCGGATGCAGGGAGAGACGGGCGCGGGCTGTGCCGCAGTGTCGCTCAGCATGATGAGGCCGGAGGTGGTCTTGGTGGTGGGGTAGCTCAGGTTCTCGACAGCGGGGCCCATCATGGCACCGCCGGCGACCACCTTGCCCAGCGTGACGCCGCCCTTGATGCCGGCAGCGTTGATGACATCCTCATAGGCGGTGCCCACGGGGACGATCAGGTTCTGGGGCTTGGCGCAGGCGTCGCCGTCCACGGTGATGCAGCGGCTGACCACCGGCATACCGGTCGCCAGATACTTGCCCAGCGTGGAAACGCTGGTCACGTTCATGACGATGGCACCGGCATCAGCGGGCAGACCGCCGTGGGGCACTTCGCGGCCGAGGCACTTCTCGATCAGGATCAGCTCTGCGCCGGTGCCGTAAACGCTGGGCAGAGGCTTGACCTCGATGGCGGGCTTGTCCTTGGTCTTCTGGCACAGCAGGTCGATGCACTCCGGCTTGTTGTTCTCAATGCCGATGACGCACTTCGGGATGCCGACATACTTCAGGACAGCCTCGATGCCGCGGATGATATCATCGCTGCAATTCAGCATCTCCTGCGTGTCGCTGGTCAGCCACACTTCGCACTCGGAAGCGTTGATCAGCAGGGTATCCACCGGCGGCTTCGGCTGGAGCTTGACGTCGGTCGGGAAACCTGCGCCGCCCAGACCGACCAGACCACACTCCCGCACAGCGGCGAGGAAGCTGGCCTTATCGGTCACTTCCGGGGCCTTGACGGCAGGGTCAACGGTCTGTTTGCCATCGGTCTTGATGACGACGGAGTCGCACATCCGGCCATTGGACAGACGGAAGGGTTCCACGGCAGCAACGGTGCCGGAAACGCTGGAGTGGATATTGGCAGAGACGAAACCGCCCGCTTCGCCGATCTTGGTGCCGACGAAGACCTCGTCGCCCTTTTTGACCAAGGCTTTCGCCGGGGCACCGATGTGCTGGCTCATCAGGATGCGTACCTGCGCGGGCAGAGGCATCGGAACTGGTTTGCTTGCAGCAGTTGCTTTGTCATGCGGCGTATGCGCGCCAAGCGCCGCACGTTTCAGCTTGTTCAACATGGACTTAAATCCCCCATTCTGACTTGAATTGCCGCCCCCGGCTCTCGTACAGGCGCACGGGTGCCCAAGACGGCAGCTGCTTAACACGCTTATTGTATCATTTTGTACCCGGAAGTTCAACGACAACTGAGCGAAAATGATGCAATTTCCTGAATTTTATTTGCCATTTTTGACGATTAGGCATAACTAACCCTTGATATTTTTGTAACGTTTCCCAAAAAATCCGGATGTTTGCCTTTCGGCGCAGAATATGTTATACTGGGTATCATAACGCAGGGGGAGCCCCCCGTGCACCCTTTTTACCCCGGTTTGCAATTACCCGCCAAGGAGGATAAAACGATGAAAATTCTCAAAGCTCTGCTTGCTGTGTTCACGTTCTTAGCTGCCGCGCTGACCTGCGCTCTGCTCTTTGTGCAGGACAAGCACGCCCCCCGCTATATCCAGATCTACACCGGCGAGCACGATTGAGCTGCCGCTTCCCGCCAGAATTTGCAGACAAATACAAAAGCCGCCGTGCAGCGTTCAAAACTGCACGGCGGCTCGTGTTTTATTTCAGAACGATCTCGTCGTTCTCGGCGTCCACGGTCAGGGTGGAGCCGGAGACGAGGGTGCCGTCGATGATCTTTTCGGCGGCGGGGTCTTCCACCGCCTTGCGGATAACGCGGCGCAGGTCGCGGGCACCGAACTTGCCGCCTTGGCTCTTGACCACGAGGGCGTGGAGCGCGGCGGGGGTGTAGCTGTAGCGGATGCCCTTGGCCTCCATGCTGGGCTTGTACTCGTCCAGCATCAGGGCGGCGATGCCCTCCAGCGTCTGCTGATCCAGCGGCTTGAAGGTGATAACCTCGTCCACACGGCCAAGGAACTCCGGCCGCAGGAACTGGGCCAGCGCCTTGCGGGTCTTTTCCTCGCTGAGCTGGCTCTCGCTCTTGTTGAAGCCAAGCCCGCCGATGGACTGGTCGCTGCTGCCCGCGTTGGAGGTCATGCAGATGACGGTGTTGGAGAAATCCACCGTCCGGCCCTGCGCGTCGTTGATCTTGCCTTCATCGAGGATCTGCAGCAGGATGTTCATGACGTCGGGGTGAGCCTTTTCGATCTCGTCGAAGAGCACGACGCTGTAGGGGCGGCGGCGGACTTTTTCGGTCAACTGACCGGCCTCCTCGTAGCCCACGTAGCCCGGAGGCGAACCGATCATGCGGGAGACCGCATATTTTTCCATATACTCACTCATATCGAGGCGGATGAGGGGGTCCGGGCCGTCGAAGAGCTGGGCGGCCAGCTGCTTGACCAGCTCGGTCTTGCCGACGCCGGTGGGGCCGACGAAGATGAAGCTGGCGGGGCGGCGGCGGCCGGACAGGTCGGCCCGGCTGCGCTTGACGGCCTGTGCCACCAGATGCACGGCCTCATCCTGCCCGATGATCTTCTTTTTCAGCTCGGACTCAAGGCCCGCCAGCTTCGCGTACTCAGTCTCGCGGATTTTCACCGCCGGGATGCCGGTCCACAGCTCGATGACCTTGGCCACATCGTCCATGGTCACCTTGATCTCGCTGGCGGCGGCCTGTTTGGCGGGCAGCTCGCTTTCAAGCTGGGCCATCCGGGTCTTCCGCTCGGCCACCTGCTCGTAGTCGATGGGCTCGTTGACGTCGGTGTTCTCCATCTCGGCCTCTTCCTGCTTCAGGGCGTCCAGCTCCTTCTGCATGGTCAGGTACTCCGAGATGGCCGGGTGGGCCAGATTGCAGCACGCACATGCCTCGTCCAGCAGGTCGATGGCCTTATCGGGCAGGTAGCGGTCGGTGATATACCGTTCACTCAGGGTAACGGCGGCGCTGAGCACATCGGCGGGCACCTGCACATGGTGGTGCTCCTCGTAGTAGTGCTTGATGCCGTTCATCACGGCCAGCGTATCGGAGACACTGGGCTCCTCGACCCGGACGGGCTGGAAGCGGCGTTCCAGCGCCTGATCCTTCTCGATATACTTGCGGTACTCGTTGAAGGTGGTGGCGCCGATGACTTGGATCTCCCCGCGGGAGAGGGCGGGCTTCAGGATGTTGCCCGCGTTCATGGCACCTTCGCTCTCACCGGCGGAGGTGATGGTGTGGATCTCGTCGATGAACAGGATGACGTTACCCGCCGCCTTGACCTCACTCAGCAGACCCTTGACCCGCTGCTCGAACTGGCCGCGGAACTGGGTGCCCGCCACAAGGCTGGTCAGATCCAGCAGGTAGATCTCCTTCTCCTTCAGGCCCGCCGGAACGTCGCCCTTGGCGATCCGTTCCGCAATGCCCTCGGCGATGGCCGTCTTGCCGACACCGGCTTCGCCGATGAGGCAGGGGTTGTTCTTCTGGCGGCGGCTCAAGATCTGGATGGTGCGGTAAATTTCCCGGTCCCGCCCAATGATGTCATCCAGCTTGCCCTCCTTCGCCTTGCGGGTCAGGTTCTCGCAATAGGTATCCAGAAATTTGCGGCGGGGCGGTTTTTTGCCGTTCCTGCCGGGCTTTTTATCTCCCTTGGGGGGCTCCTGCGTACCGCCGTTCATGCTCAGCGGGAAGGTCGCGCTGGAGCCGGGCATCAGTTCCTCGTCCCCGTCGTCGTCCTCCCGCGGCTGGCCCATGTTCATCATCATCGAGAACGGATTCATGGAGTCGGAGCCGTCGCCCAGCTCCTGCATCATGTTTTCCATCCGGTCCTCCATGTTGTCCATGTCCTCGTCCGACATGCCGAACTGCTTCATCAGGTCCTCCACGGGCTTGATGTGCAGTTCGCGGGCACAGTGTAAGCAGTACCCCTCATTTTTCATCTGGCCGTTCTCCATGCGCTGCACGAAGATGATGGCCGGACGCTTTTGGCATCGAATGCAGACCATAGTTCCTCCTTCAGTTCCGCCCCGTTACAGGAACGGGTTGAACAAATTGAATGCTTTATAGTAAAGGCTGCCGCTCATCACCGTATCGTTGAGAACGGTGAGATTGCCGCCGGTGATGACGATGAGTGCCCAGACCACGCAGAGCACCAGATAGATGTCCACGAGGCTGGCCAGTGCGCCGACGCTCCAGCCAAGCCCGTGGTTGACGGCCCCGATGACCGGGAGCTTGTTCACCAGCCCCAGCACCGTGACCAGCAGACTGACGAGCATCCGCAGCAGGGCGAATGCCACGAAGAACAGCACCAGCGAGATGACGGGCGTCAGCAGCGGGGCCAGCACTTTCTGGACGATGACATCCGCCAGCACCACGGCGTTGTCGTTGAGCACCGCCGAGATGGAGCGCTCACAGGCCTCTACGATGGACGCGCGGAAGCTCTCCGGCAGAAAGCCCGCGTACTTGGCCGCGATGCCGGAAAGGCTGACCGCCCCTTCGGCGGAGATGCTGGCCGCGATCTGGTCGCGGAAACTGTTCGCAAAAACCTGCTCGAACACCTGCCCGGCTGCCCAGCCGGAAAACTGCCGGGCCCCGAACAGGCTGACAAGGTTGCCCGTCAGCTGCACGACCGCCGCCAGAAACCCCTTGCGGGCATAGCGGACCGCCAGCAGCAGCCAGACCACCGTACAGATGATATCAAAAATAAATGACGGATTCTTGAACATATAGTATGATCCTTGTTATTTCTGCGGCACTTCCAGCACTTGCGCGGTGTTGCCGCTGAAGAGCAGCAGCTCCTTGGTATCGGCCAGCAGCGCTTGGGGCTTGGCTGCGAGGGTCTGGCTCCACTGCTGCTCGCCGGAGGTGTTGTAACACTCCACCCCGCTGTCGCTGAGCAGGTAGAACAGGCTCCCCGCCCGGACGATGGAATTGGCTGAGGACACCGTGCCGCTGAACTGGACATTCAGGCTTTTATCCAGCAGCACCGCCTGATGCAGCTGGCCGGAACCCAGCAGCAGGGCCACATTCCCCGCCGCGTCCACCGAAATATCCTTCAGGGTGTTTCCCGCAAATTCGTAGGCTGCGCGCTCGCCACCGCCCGCATTGTAAAGGACAGCGCGGGAGTCGTAGACCGCCAAGATCGTGGAGGCCGAGGTCCACCCCAGCCACTGCGGCACGCCGCTTTGGTTGGCAAGGCTCACGGGGTCGCCCGACGCCAGATTGACGAGGTAGAGGTTCGTCATCATCTGTCCGCCGCCCGCCGTGACCGCTGCCGCCGCCAGCTTCCGCCCGTCGGGGGAAAAAGCCATCCGCAGCGGGGTGCCGTCGTTGGAGCTCATGCTCCAGCTCAGCACCTGCTCCATGTTGGAGTTGTAGATGAGCAGCTCTGCCATGGCGCTGACGTCCTCGGTGACCACGGCCAGATTGCCGTTATCCGCCATGGCGCAGAGGAAGATGCTGTTTTCCAACTGCTTTGTGTAAAGGTTCTGGGTGCGGCTCTCCACCCGCAGCTCATTGCCGGAGCGGTTGTAGAGCACAAAGCGATTCTTCCCCGCTGCCAGTGCCGGGCGGGCGTAGCCGCTCTGGATGCTATTCAGCTTCTTGCCGCTGCGGGAGTAGACGACGCAGCCCTCCTTGCCCAGCTCGACGAAGCTGCCGGTCAGCGATTCCACCTGCGTCACTTCCGAGACACCGGTCTGCTGCGGCCAGCCCGCGCCGGGCAAAAGGGCGATGCGGGCCGTGTCGATGAAATCTTTCGCCATCGCCACCGAGCTGCCCACAAGGCCGGTGGCGAACAGCACGATGCCCGTCAGCAGCACCAGCAGCACCGCCGTGCGGCGGATGCGCTTATTGCGCGCCCTCTGCCGTGCCTGTTCGAGGTATTCGACGCGCCCCGCCGAAAGCGGTTCGTCGTTTTCTGCACGACTGCGAGTAAATTTTCCCATCAGTTTCGCCTCTCAGTTATAATTCACGCACTTCAAAAACAGCCCCTGTGCGGGCAGCGTAGGCCCCGCCTTGCTGCGGTCGCGGCTGGCGAGGATGGCGGGCACCGTTTCGGGGTCCAGCCGCCCGGCCCCGGCCTCGCACAAGGTCCCGGCAAGGATACGCACCATATTGTAAAGGTAGCCGTCCGCCGTCACAGTGATCTCCAATTCGTCACCTTTCCGCACAACATTACAATCTGTAATGGTGCGGACGGTATCGCCGTGGGCCGCAGCCGAGCTGCCCGCCGCGCAGAGGGCCAGAAAATCGTGCTTCCCGACGAAGAGCCGGGCCGCTTGCTGCATCTTTGCCTCATCCAGCCGCCGGGGCACGCGGGTGTAGTACTTCGCGTCGAAGGGCGAATCGATGGGGCTGTTGTGGATGCGGTAGAGGTAGGTCTTGGTGTGGGCCGCGTACCGGGCGTGAAAATCCTCCGGCACGATGCGGGCCGACAGCACCCGGATATCCGGCGGCAGATGCTGGTTGAGGGCCAGCGGCAGCTTTTCCGGCGGGATGCGGGTGTCGGCGTGGAAGTTCAGCGCAAACCCCAGCGCGTGCACCCCGGCGTCGGTGCGGCTGCAGCCCTTGATGTCGGGCCGGGTGCCCAGCACGGCTTCCAGCCCATCCTGAAAGGTCTGGGCTACGCTCCGCCCGTTGGGCTGGACCTGAAAACCGCAGTAATTGGTGCCGTCGTAGGATAGAATGAGTAGGTAGTTCATAAAAGTTCTTCGCAAACCGTTCACGGCCTTGCCCTCTCCGTCATTGCTTCGCAATGCCACCTCTCCCAAAGTGAGAGGTTTTTGCCATCTATCCTATCCGCTGTATAAGCTCCCCCTTTGGGGGAGCTGGCAAAGCCGACAGGCTTTGACTGAGAGGGCGAGGGAGTTCTTAAAAATTCGGGAACACCAGCCGGGAGGACAGGATCACCACAAAGCAGACGATGCAGACGGCAAGGTCGATGTAATCCTGCTTGGTGCAGCGCAGCACCTTCAGGCGGGTGCGGCCGTCGCCGCCGCGGTAGCAGCGGCACTCCATGGCCATGGCCAGCTCGTCGGCGCGGCGGAAAGCCGAGATGAACAGCGGGATCAGCACCGGGACCAGCGCCTTGACCCGCTCGGTCATGGTGCCGCTGTCCAGCATGGCGCCGCGGGCCTTCTGGGCGTTCATGATCTTGTCGGTCTCCTCGATCAGGGTCGGAATGAACCGCAGGGCGATGCTCATCATCATGGCCAGCTCATGCACCGGGAAGTGGAGCTTGCCCAAGGGCTTGAGCAGCTGCTCGATGGCATCGGTCAGCACAATGGGGCTGGTGGTGTAGGTCAGCAGACTGGTGCCCGCGATCAGTGCCATGACGCGCACCGCCATCAGCACGGCGTAGCGCACGCCCTCGGCGTAGATGTTCAGGATCCAGAAATGCACCAGCGGCTCCCCTTCGCCGGAGACGAAGAAGAGGTTGAGCACCGCTGTAAAAATGATGATGGGCAGAATGGGCTTCAAGCTCTTCAGGATCATCTTGAAGGGGATCTTCGCCACGGCGTACATCGCCGCGAGGAAGAGGATGGACAGCGTCAGGCCCAAGGGGTTGGACGCCGCGAAGAGCAGGATGATATAAACGATGGTCAAAACCAGCTTGAGCCGGGGGTCAAACCGGTGCACAAGGCTGCTGCCCGGAAAGTGCTGGCCGATGGTGATATCTCTCAGCATTCGGACACGCCCCCTTTCACGCCCTCTTTACGGGGCAGGATGAGGCTCTCGCCCGCGTCCCGCCGCTTCTTGGCCTCCAAGATCATCTTGACGGCGTAGGGCACGGTGTACACGTCCGCCGGGACGTCCACGCCCATCTCCCGCAGCTTGAGGAAAATTTTCGTCACCTGCGGCACGCTCAGGCCCAGCTCCAGCAGCTCCGGAGCACGGGCAAAGACGTTCTCCACGGTGTCGTACATCGCGATCTTCTTATTGGACATGACCAGCACCCGGTTGGCGTACTTGGCAATGTCCTCCATGCTGTGCGAGACCAGCAGCACGGTGGTGCCGGTCTTTTTGTGATAGTCCTTCACTTCGGACAAAATTTCATCCCGGCCTTCGGGGTCGAGGCCGGCAGCGGGCTCGTCCAGCACAAGGATGCGGGGCTTCATCGCCATGACGCCCGCCACGGCGACGCGGCGCTTCTGGCCGCCGGACAGCTCAAAGGGGCTGCGCTCCAGCAGCGCTTCGTCCAAGCCGACGAACTCCGCCGCCTCATGCACGCGGCGGTCGATCTCGGCGTCATCCAGCCCCATGTTCTTAGGGCCGAAGGCGATATCTTTATAACAGGTCTCCTCAAAGAGCTGGTATTCGGGATACTGGAACACCAGCCCCGTCAGGAAACGGAAATCGCGGATCTTTTCCGGCTCGGCCCACAGGTCGCGGCCATCAATGAAAATTTTGCCGCTGGTGGGCTTGTTCAGGCCGTTCATGTGGGTGATGAGGGTGCTCTTGCCGGAGCCGGTGGCCCCGATGATGCCCACGAAATCGCCCTCTTCCACCTCGAAGCTCACATCGTCCAGTGCAGTGACGGCGTTGGGCATACCGGGGTTATAGACATAGCTCAGGTGCTCTACTTTGATGATGCTTCCCATTTCGTCCGCCCTCCTCACTGCAGCAGCTCATACAGAGCCTGTGCGCATTCGCCGGTGTCGATGATGCCTTCGGGCATGGGGATGCCGGCCTTGACCAGCTCATCCCGCAGCTCAGCCGCTTGGGGCACATCCAGCCGCAGGGCGCGGACCTTCTCGGTCTGGCTGAACACCTCTTTCGGGGTGCCCTCCATGACCACATTGCCCTTGCTCATCACCAACACCCGGTCGGCCTGTGCGGCCTCTTCCATGTAGTGCGTGATGGCGACCACCGTGATGCCCATATCCTGATTCAGGTGGTGGATGGTCTGCATTACCTGCTCGCGGCCCCGCGGGTCCAGCATGGCGGTGGCCTCGTCCAAGATCAGGCAGTCGGGCCGCATAGCGACCACGCCCGCAATGGCGACGCGCTGCTTCTGGCCGCCGGAGAGGTTGTGAGGAGCGCGCTCCCGGTACTCGTAGATGCCCGCCATCTTCATGGCGTCGTCCACGCGGCGGCGCATCTCTTCGGGCGGGACGCCGAGGTTTTCCAGCGCAAAGGCGACATCTTCCTCCACCACGGTGGCGACGATCTGGTTGTCCGGGCTCTGGAACACCATGCCGACCTTCTGGCGGATATCGTAAATTTTGTCCTCGTCCTTGGTGTCCATCCCCTCCACCATCACGGTGCCGCTTTCGGGCAGAAGGATGGCGTTGAAATGCTTGGCCAAGGTGGATTTGCCGCAGCCGTTCGCGCCCAGAACGGCCACGAACTCGCCGCGCCGGACCCCCACCGATACGCCGTTCAGGGCGTAGACCGGCTTTTCCGGGTCGTAGCGAAATTTCAAATCATTCGCTGTCAGGATCGTTTCTTTCATTTGTGTTTTCTCTTTCCGGTGGTGCGCCTTCCCAAAAGGCTGTACCCCTTACTATAAGATGATAATTTTCACCAAAACTTTCGTCTTTGTACAACCTCTCCGTCATTGCTTCGCAATGCCACCTCCCCTTGTAGGGGAGGCTTTGGCAGTCTTCGCAAAGTTCCCGGTCTCGCCAGAGGCTCCCCTACTAGGGGAGCTGTCGAGCGGCAGCGAGACTGAGAGGTTGTACAGAGGAGAACCTTGAAAATGCTTTACTCTTCCCAGATCGCAGTCGCGCCGCAGGGCACGACGCCGCCGGTGGCGGAGACAGGCAGACCGATCTCGTCACAGCTGGTCTTGCCGCCGAAGCGGGGCACCAGCGTCGTTTTGAGCATATACTCCATGACGGCGGGCGACAGGCCGGTGGTGTAGCTGTTGACCGCGAAGAAGAGGGGCGTGTCGCTCAGCACCTCTTCGCACTGGCTGATGAGGTCGTAGATGCAGTCTTCCAGCTTCCAGATCTCGCCGCCGGGGCCGCGGCCATAGCTCGGCGGGTCCATGATGATGCCGTCGTAGGTGTTGCCGCGCCGCTTTTCTCGGGCGACGAACTTGGCGCAGTCGTCCACCAGCCAGCGGATCGGCCGGTCTGCAAGGCCGCTGGCGGCGGCGTTGTCCTTGCCCCACGCCACGATGCCCTTGGAGGCGTCCACATGGCAGACGGTGGCCCCCGCCGCGGCACAGGCCAGCGTTGCGCCGCCGGTGTAGCCGAAGAGGTTCAGCACCTTGACGGGCCGGCCCGCCGCGCGGATCTTCTGAGCGTACCACGCCCAGTTGACGGCCTGTTCCGGGAACACGCCGGTGTGCTTGAAGCCGGTGGGGCTGACGATGAGGGTCAGCTTGTCTTCCCCTTCGCCGCAGGAAATTTTCCATTTTTCGGGCAGACGGCGGCGGTACTCCCACTCGCCGCCGCCCTGATTGGAGCGGTGGTAGATGGCGTCTGCCTTGGCCCAGAGCGGGCTCTGCTGGGGCGTCTTCCAGACCACCTGCGGGTCGGGCCGGACCAGCAGCGTCTCGCCCCAGCGCTCCAAACGGTTGCCGCCGGTGGCATCCAGCAGCTCATAATCCTTCCATGTATCTGCGGGGCGCATAAGCGTCCTCCTTTCTCGTCAAAACAGGCTCTGCTGGCCGTTGTCCTCCGGCGAGGCGGACTCCGGAGCCTTCAGGCCAAGGTGTTCGTAAGCAAGCCGGGTGGCGCAGCGGCCCCGCGGTGTGCGGGTCAAAAAGCCCATCTGCATCAGGTAAGGCTCGCAGAGGTCTTCCAGCGTGACGGCTTCCTCGCCGAGGGCCGCTGCCAGCGTTTCCAGACCCACCGGGCCGCCGTTGTACATCTCGATGATGGCGCGGAGAAGGCTGCGGTCCAGCTCGTCCAGACCCAGCGCGTCCACGTCCATCCGCTTCAGGCTCATCAGGGAAACGTCCCGGTCGATGACGCCGTCGCCCAGCACGGTGGCAAAATCGCGCACCCGCTTGAGGAAGCGGTTCGCCACGCGGGGGGTGCCGCGGCTGCACTTGGCCAGCTCGTAAGCGCCCTCCGGGGTAATGGGCTGATCGAGGATGCCCGCCGACCGCTGGATGATGCGGGACAGCTCATCGGGGCTGTAGAGTTCCAGCTTGAGCAGCACACCGAAGCGGTCGCGCAGAGGGCCGGTGATCTGGCCCGCGCGGGTGGTGGCACCCACGAGGGTGAAGCGCGGCAGGTTGATGCGGATGCTCTGGGCGCTGGGGCCCTTGCCGATCATGATGTCCAGCGCGTAGTCTTCCAGCGCCGGGTAGAGCACCTCTTCCACCTGCCGGGACAGGCGGTGGATCTCGTCGATGAAGAGCACATCGCCCTCCTGCAGATTGGTCAGCAGGGCGGCAAGGTCGCCGGGCTTCTCGATGGCGGGGCCGCTGGTGATGCGAATCTGGACTCCCATCTCGTTGGCGATGATGCCCGCCAGCGTCGTTTTGCCAAGGCCCGGCGGGCCGTAGAGCAGGATGTGGTCCATGGGCTCGCCGCGGCGCTTGGCCGCTTCCAAGTAAATCTTCAGGTTCTGCTTGACTTTTTCCTGCCCGATGTAGTCTTCCAAATGCTGCGGGCGAAGGCTGTTTTCCTCGTTGTCGGCCGTTGTCAGGCCCGGCTGCATCATTTTTGCGCCATAGAGCGCGGTTTCGTCCTGCATGGATTACCTCCTGCCCGCCATGCCCCGCAGGGCCAGCTTGATGATCTCTTCCACCGGAAGGGTGTTGTCGATTTTCGAAACGGCCAGCGCGGCCTCGCTCTGGCTGTAGCCCAGCGAGACGAGGGCTGCAATGGCCTGTCCGGCCCCCTGCGCGGCGGGGGCATCCGATGCGGCACCGGCCACATCCTCCAAGTTGATGCCCTCCACAAAGCCCTTGGCGACCTTGTCCTTCAGCTCCAGCACGATGCGCTGGGCCAGTTTCGGCCCCACGCCGGAGGCCGCCTTGAACGCCTTGTGATCCCCCGCCGAGATGGCCAGCGCCACCCGGTCCGGCTCCATGACGCTCAGGATCGCAAGGCCCACCTTCGGCCCCACGCCCGAAACTGCCGTCAGCATCTCAAAGCACGCTTGCTGCTCTTCCGTCGCAAAACCGTACAGGCTGACGTCGTTTTCGGTCACGCTCATCACGGTGTAGAGGGTCGTTTCCTTCCCCACGCCGGGCAGCGCACCGGCCACGCTGGCCGGGCACTGGGCGTAATAGCCCACCCCGCCGCAGCTGAGCACCACGGCGTTCAGGGTCTTTTTGATGATTTTTCCAGTTAAACAGTAGATCATAGAAACCTCTCAGTCTCGCCTACGGCTCGCCAGTCGTCCACCCTTTGTCGCTTACGCGACATCTCCCTCCGGCCGGAGGGAGTCTTTCCCAAAGGGGGAGCTTATTTAGATCGGCCCCACAACCTGACGGCGGAAGCGGTTGAGCTGGTTGCCGTTGGTGTGGCAGAACGTGATGGCCATGGCCAGCGCGTCGGCGGCGTCGTCGGGTTTAGGGACGGCGGGCAGATGCAGCAGGATGCGGGTCATCTCCTGCACCTGCTTCTTCACGGCCTTGCCGTAGCCGGTCACGGCCTGTTTCACCTGCATGGGGGTGTATTCGTAGATGGGCAGCCCCGCCTGTGCCGCCGCCAGCAAAATGACGCCGCGCGCCTCGGCCACGCCGATGACGGTGGTCTGGTTGTGCTGGTAGAACAGTTTCTCGATGGCCAGCACCTCCGGCTTGGTCCGCTGGATGACTTCCTTGACGCCGGTGTACACCTCGTCGAGCCGCCGCTCGAACGGCACCCCCGCGTCGGTGCAGACCGCGCCGAAATCCACCGGTGTGAACCGGTTTCCCGCATAGTCCAAAACGCCCCATCCCACGATGGCATAACCGGGGTCGATGCCCAAAACTCTCATTCTGCGATACCTTTCCTATTATAATCAATGTATTATACCACAATCTGTCCCCCAGAGCAACGGAGAACCCCGCCCGCAGTTGACAAAATCCCGCGCCCTGCGGCCAAAATCCGCTCTTCTCCCCGCTGCCGCCAAAAAAGTTTTCAAAAAATTTCAAAAAATGCTTGCTTTTTGCCGCAGAGTGTGGTAACATAATCAAGCCGATTGCGGCACAAACAGAATATGGACGGTTAGCTCAGCTGGTAGAGCATCTGCTTGACGTGCAGGAGGTCACAGGTTCGAGTCCTGTACCGTCCACCATACAGTTCGTACGCTATTATTATAATGTAAATGGTTATTGTATTTCCATTTTGCATAGTAGTAATACGTTTGATTTGTTTCTTCGGCATGATTCCGAATTTCACTGTATTTCCTGCGATTTTCTTATGAAATTAGGCAAACTTTTCAATCTGCGCTTGAAAAATTCGACAACTTTGGTATACTTTACACCGAACATGTGGCGTTTTGCCACATGTTCGGTGTTGCATTTTCTTGTTCACAACGTCATTAAAACAGTCGCAAATAAAATGACGCTTTCAAGAAAGTTCAAAAAGCTCATATTGTCTTTTATAAAATCGGCTAAATATATTTGACGGGCTAACAGCTTTCAAGAAAGGAGCCTTTTATGAATAGTCCTCTTCCTGAATCCAATTTTGTTGATGACACCATGCTCTACAGTATTTTTAAAATTCAGAATTTTGAATTGGAGTTTTCTAAGAGTGTTTCTGACGTATATCAGTTCAAATTACAAGAAGCAAAAACTGAATTTGTTAAAATTTGTATAGGCATAGCTATTGCGCTTCAAAAGAATGATCTTGAATATCTTGCACTTCTTGTAGAAGTACAAGACAGTTCCAATGCAAATATCAAATACGCTTCCTATACATTTGCAGAAATTCCGATGTTGATTAAATTTACCGTGCAAATTTCGCCGCTGTTGTTTATCGTCAACTCTATTCATTTAATTGAATGATTTTATTCAGCCAAAAAACATTTAATCTGACATTATTAACGTTCCAAGAGGAACGCTGCGAATGGATTTTAAAAGGAAATATATTATGACTAATTTTTCTACAGAATCGACTAAAGAATCAATCAACACTACAATTGATTCGGCCACTGAAAATTCCGCACTTATCTGCTCGTGGATTAAGGCTCAATTCTCTTACATGGTCTTTTCTGCCCGACGTTCTCAAGGAATATCGCAAGCAGAACTTTCTCGTCTTACAGGCATTGATCGTACAACCATTGTAAAATTAGAAAAGTTACAACGAGATCCATCATTGGATGTAATGATTATTTTGATAAAAGTGTTAAAACTTGATTTTAATATTCTAGATTTAATTAATTCTTTTCCATATGACTTATCTGGAGGAAAAAAAGATGATTCATAATATAAAAAACTGGATATATAGAGCAAGAGTTTTATTCAAAAGAAACGCCTTAGAGTACATTGTTTTCTTTTCTTGTTCTTGTGCGGCAATCATAGATGCTTATAATTTTCCGGCAAGGAAGGCTTTTACATATTTAAATGTTGTCTTGACTGGGGCAGCGGTTGCCATTTCCTTACGAGAAAAAGATGAATCTCTCCAAATTATTCAATTATCTTCTGTTTCGAAATTATCGGCAAAATCATTTATTTTTCAGTATTTGCCTTTAGGTTCGATGGATTATTGTATTTTCAAAGATTGTGAGACCTATCAGTATATAATTCCTATTATAATACAACCATCGCCATTGGAACTTCATCAAGAAAATTTGAAGCGTCCCACAATTTTAGAATTCAATTTCAACTTCTTGCCACTAAATCTCGCATCGTCAAAGATTTATGTATCAAATATCGAAATACAGGCTTTTTCCTTAAATAAAACGCCATTGTGGACACAAGCTTACAAAAATGATAGATCCTTTGTTTTCATAGATAATTTGTCCAATCATCCATTTTCTATATCCATATTCCTATATGGTACGTTCGGCTCTGCGCAACTTTTTAAGTTTAGATATTATTTTATGTGGAAGCGTTCCTATTATAAATCCAAATTATCTGAAAATACGATTGAATGCCTTATTCTTTTCGATCAAGAAACCCATACGCCTTATTTGTTGAGTTGTGAATCGTTTCCTTGTAAATGACAACTCTGTGGCATATATAGAGTCAGAAATTTGTAAGTTAGTGAATTGTAAAAAACACCTCAGAAAAAAGGGTGCGCCCTGCCGGACGCACCCTGAAAAATCCACACGATAAGTAAGGCAGGGAGTTCCCCAGAGCAGAGTTCCCATAAAACAGTATTTGCAAAAGTTCCCGCAATGGGGCAGATTTGGCGTGACTTCGGTCACGCCTTTTCTTTTGCTTCCAGTTCATCCA
>QWCB01006676.1_pt1 | contig 17222 bp, 11 predicted proteins | sample 1972511 | NCBI WGS metagenome assembly QWCB01 (sample SAMN09866719, study PRJNA288562) | Human gut metagenome isolate term5_stool, whole genome shotgun sequencing... | isolation source: gut | host: Homo sapiens | place: USA: California
TGCTCTGTCCAACAACCTCATCATGGTGGACAGAAAGCTGCTGAAAAACCCCAACGGCCTGATTCTGGGTACGCCGGGTTCCGGTAAGTCCTTCAGCGCCAAGCGAGAGATCGCCAACAGTTTCCTGCTCACTTCGGATGATGTCATCATCTGTGACCCGGAAGCGGAGTACGCACCTCTGGTGGAGCGTCTGCATGGACAGGTCATCAAGATTTCGCCCACTTCCACCAACTACATCAACCCCATGGATTTGAACCTGGACTATTCGGACGATGAAAGCCCGCTGTCCCTCAAGTCCGACTTTATTCTCAGCTTGTGCGAGCTGATTGTGGGCGGCAAGGAGGGCTTGCAGCCGGTGCAGAAAACCATCATCGACCGCTGTGTGCGGCTGGTCTATCAGGACTATCTGAACGACCCGCACCCGGAGAATATGCCCATTCTGGAAGATCTGTATAACCTCTTGCGGACGCAGGAGGAAAAAGAGGCGCAGTACATCGCCACAGCGCTGGAAATCTATGTAACCGGCTCCCTCAATGTGTTCAACCACCAGAGCAATGTGGACATCAACAACCGCATTGTCTGTTATGACATCAAGGAACTGGGCAAGCAGCTGAAGAAAATCGGGATGCTGGTGGTGCAGGATCAGGTGTGGAACCGCGTCACCATCAACCGCGCCGCCCATAAGTCCACCCGTTACTACATCGACGAGATGCACCTGCTGCTGAAAGAGGAACAGACCGCCGCTTATACGGTGGAAATCTGGAAGCGATTCCGTAAATGGGGCGGTATTCCGACAGGTATCACCCAGAATGTCAAAGACCTTTTGAGCAGCCGCGAGGTGGAGAACATCTTTGAAAACTCCGACTTCGTGTATCTCCACCATCCTGCCCTTCGTGGACCACTTCCCGAAAAACACCGAACTCTATGCCATAATGACCACCAAGCCGTTGGACTTAAAAAAGGAGGATGAACAGCATGACAAAGAAAGAAATTGAAAAAGGCGCAGGTCTGCTTCTGGCCGCCGTCAGCGGATGTGAGCAGATGGTGGAACTGCTTCGCGCCGCCGTCCATTACTGCTATGAGCAGGAAAAGACAGCAAAAAGTCTCACACCCAAGGGCTATGCCGGATTTACCCGGATTCACCATATCTGGACAGAGGGCATACCGGATGTTCCCAAGCTGTTTATTGGCAGCCCGATTCAGGATCGGGACATGGCAAGAGGAACCCTGATGGCGATTTTCCTGTCCACAACGGTCTTTCCGGCAGAAACCATTCAGATTCCGGTTTATGCGGAAACCTGCGTTCTGCTGGATGACCTGATGGCGGGTGGCTGGTATGCGTAAGGAACCGCGCCTGCACTTTACAGACGAGGAACGCTCTGACCCGGCGCTGGAAAAGCCCATCCGCAAGGCAGACCGGGCTGCCGCCAAAGCAGACAGGGCGCAGGCGAAAATCCCCAAAAAGCAGGTGCGGCAAAAAACGGTGGACCCTAAGACCGGCAAAGTGACCACCAAACTGGTGCTGGAGGACAAGAAAAAACCGCCCTCCAAGCTGTCCCATGCGGTCCGGGATGCTCCGGGAGATGCGGCGCTGGGAAAACTCCACAAGGAAATCCGTGAAACGGAACAGGACAATGTGGGCGTGGAGAGCGCCCACAAGTCTGAGGAAACCGCAGAGACCGGCGTTAGGCTTGTTCGGGAGGGCTACCGCAGCCACAAGCTGAAACCTTACCGCAAGGCGGCACAGGCGGAGCAAAAGCTGGAAAAGGCCAATGTAAACGCCCTGTTCCAGAAGTCTTTGCGGGAAAATCCCCAGCTTACCAGCAATCCGTTTTCACGCTGGCAGCAGAAACAGACCATCAAAAAGGAATACGCCGCCGCCAAGCGCGCCGAAAACACCGCCAACACCGCAAAAAAGACCGGCAAGGCCGCCAAGACGGTCAAGGAAAAGGTACAGCAGGCCGGAGCATTTATTATGCGCCACAAAAAAGGCTTTTTGCTTGTAGGTGCGATTTTTCTTCTCATCTGCCTGTTGCTCAACACCATGTCCTCCTGCTCCATGATGGCGCAGAGCATTGGTTCTGCCATTTCCGGCTCTACCTATCCGTCGGATGACCCGGAACTTGTTGCGGTGGAGGCCGACTACGCCGCCAGAGAAACGGCGCTGCAAGCCGAGATCGACAACATCGAAAGCAGCCATCCGGGATATGACGAATACCGTTATGACCTGGATATGATCGGGCATGACCCCCATGAGCTGGCGGCGTTTCTCTCCGCCGTCTTGCAGGGGTACACTCAGTCCAGCGCCCAGGGCGAACTGGAGCGCGTGTTTTCCGCCCAATATACCCTGACGCTCACCGAGGAAATCCAGATTCGCACCTATACGGACGAGGATGGCGACACCCACGAATACGAATACCGGATTCTTCATGTCAAGCTGGAGAGCCGCCCCATCTCCTCTCTTGCCACAGAGCTTTTGACCCCGGAGCAGCTGGAAATGTATCAGGTGTACCGGCAGACGCTGGGCAACAAGCCGCTGATCTTCGGCGGCGGCTCCACAAATACCAGTGATTCCGAGAGTTTGGACGGTGTGGAGTTTGTAAACGGCACACGCCCCGGCAACCCGGAGCTGGTGGAACTGGCCAAACGTCAGGTGGGAAATGTGGGCGGGCAGCCCTACTGGAGCTGGTACGGCTTCAATTCCCGTGTGGAATGGTGCGCCTGCTTTGTATCCTGGTGCTATGGGCAGATGGGATTATCCGAGCCGCGCTTTGCCGCCTGCCAGTCCCAGGGCATCCCGTGGTTCCAGTCCCATGGACAATGGGGCGCGCGCGGCTATGACAACCTCGCCCCCGGCGACGCCATCTTCTTCGATTGGGATCTGGACGGCAGCGCCGACCATGTGGGCATCGTCATCGGCACAGACGGCAGCCGGGTCTATACCGTAGAGGGAAACAGCAGCGATGCCTGCAAAATCAGAAGCTACGATGTGAACTACGAGTGCATCAAGGGCTACGGTCTGATGAACTGGTGACAAATCTTTTGATAAGGAGTGATTGATTATGGCTACGAAAATCGAACGCATTGACCGGGAAATCCAGAAAACCCGTGAGAAAATCGCAGAGTATCAGGAAAAGCTGAAATCGCTGGAAGCGCAGAAAACCGAAGCGGAAAATCTGGAGATCGTCCAGATGGTGCGCAGTTAAGCGCCATGCTGTCCGGCGGCACACTCCCCGGTATGGATGCTCATGAAGAACAGGAGGACACCGCCCATGAAGAATAAGAGAATTTTTAAGACCCTTTCCGCCCTCTGCGCCGCACTGGTGCTGATTGGCGGTTTTTCTGTCACCGCTTTTGCTCAAGGGCCGGAGCAGCCCCCGGCAGAGGATTCTACCAATGACAGCAATGTGATTGTGGAAGAAACTGAGGACAGTCCTGCCCTGACCCCGGAGGGCAACGCTGCCCTGGTGGATGATTTCGGCGGCAACAAGCAGCTCATCACCGTCACCACCAAGACAGGCAACTACTTTTATATCCTCATTGACCGGGCCAACGAGGACAAAGAAACGGCTGTCCACTTCTTAAATCAGGTGGATGAAGCTGACCTGATGGCGCTGATGGAGGACGGGCAATCCGCCGAGAAAACGCCCGCTGTCTGCAACTGCACGGAAAAATGTGAAGCCGGTGCAGTCAACACCAAATGCGAGGTGTGCAGTACGGACATGACCGGCTGTATCGGCAAGAAGCCGGAACCGCCAAAGGAACCTACGGAACCGGAGAAAAAAGAATCCGCAGGGTTAAATCCGGCTGTCCTGCTGCTGGTGCTGGCTATGATGGGCGGCGCTGCCTTTGCCTACTTCAAATTTATTAAGGGTAAAGCCAACCATAAAAACAACAGCAATCCAGACGATTATGACTATGAGGACGGCGAGGAACTGCCGGATGAGGAAGAAATGGAACTGGAGGACGAGGAATCGGACGAGCTGGACGCTGACAGGGGCGGCGGTGAAGAAAGTGAGGATGACACCCCATGACCCGATTCACAGACAGCCCCTATGAACGCATGATGACACGCAGGCCGGAGGGCGGGAAGGAAACTTCCCGTCCTCCTTCTTTACCCCAAAGCCACCCCTGTTATGGCTGCGGGAATTATGGTCAGCCCTGTGTGGGAGTCTGCCACCGTGAGATGGAACGATGGCTCAAAGAAAGGAAACGAAAAAAATGAGTATTCTGATTACATTTATCAAGCTGCTTGCGGTTTTTGACCTGCTGGTGATCGCCGTCTATTTTGGCAGCGACATTCTCTCAACTGTGTGGAGCAAATTTCGGAAAAAGCCCACACAGGAGGAACCTTTTGATTTCTCCCTGGATGCCGCAGCGATTCCCCTGTCCATAGATTCCATTCGTCAGCTTTATTCAGGCGACGCAGCGGATTTTGTGGAAGAAACGCTCCTGCCGGATGCTGCGCAGACAATGGCAGTTTTGACAGACCGGGAACAGACAGCCGCCCGCCTGCTCTTATCCGCACTGGTAGGCTTTCTGGCAGAAGAAGCCCCAATGGATGAACGGAACTTCCCTATGGTGATGGAACTTCTGAACTGCATGGAGGGAGAAAAAGAGGACGGCTGCCAGGACCCGGTGGATATTTTGTTTGAGGAAACCGTCCGCCGTACCCGCCGCCATGAGGAATATTACAGCAATTATCAACGCTACCGATTGTTGCGGGTGGACAAAACCCGTGTCATTCTGGCCTGCCGTATCCTTATCAACGATTTGCTGGGAAAGCTGTACCGCTATGACTACCGGTTCGGCTATGACCTGCTGCTGGATGAGGAAAACAGCATTGAGAAAAAACTGCACACGCCTGTGCGGGAAGAATGGGAGGATGAAGATGATGAAACTTGTGATTGCTGAAAAACCGTCTGTTGCACAAAGTCTGGCCGACGTGATCGGCGCAACCGTCCGTAAAGACGGGTATCTGGAGGGTAACGGCTGGCGGGTCAGCTGGTGCGTGGGTCATCTGGCCGGGCTGGCCGATGCCGATGTATATAACCCGGACTACGCTAAGTGGCGTTATGACGATCTGCCCATCCTGCCGGAACACTGGCAGATGGTGGTGGGTAAAGACAAGAAGAAACAGTTTGCTGTGCTGAAACAGCTGATGAACGCCCCGGATGTGACCGAGGTGGTAAACGCCTGCGATGCCGGACGCGAGGGCGAACTGATTTTCCGCAGCGTCTATGAGCTGGCGGGATGCAGCAAACCCATGAAGCGGCTGTGGATTTCCTCGATGGAGGATTCCGCTATTCGGGAGGGCTTTGCAAACCTGCGCCCCGGTGCCGATTATGACGGTCTGCGCCAAGCTGCTCTCTGCCGCGCCAAGGCAGACTGGCTGGTGGGGATCAACGCCACAAGACTGTTTTCCGTGCTGTACCACCGTACCCTCAACATCGGGCGCGTCATGTCCCCAACGCTGGCGCTCATCGTCCAACGGGAAGCCGAGATCGACACCTTCAAGCCGGTTCCATTTTACACGGTAGTCCTGGAGCTGCCCGGTTTTTCCGTTTCCGGGGAACGCATGGCGGATAAGGCTGCTGCCGAGCAGCTGAAAGCCGCCTGCCAGAGTGCGGATGTGACGGTCAAAAAGGTGGAATGCCGCGACAAATCGGAAAAGCCGCCCGCCCTCTATGACCTGACTACCCTCCAACGGGATGCCAACCGATTGTTGGGATATACGGCCCAGCAAACTCTGGACTACCTCCAAAATCTGTACGAAAAGAAGCTCTGCACCTATCCCCGCACGGACAGCCGCTATCTGACTTCGGATATGGCGGAGGGATTGCCGGTGCTGGTCAATCTGGTTGCCAATGCCATGCCGTTTCGCAAAGGGATCGCCATTTCCTGTGATGCGGCTCAGGTTATCAACGACAAAAAAGTGACCGACCACCATGCAGTGATCCCTACCCGCAATCTCCAAAACGCTGACCTGTCCGGCCTGCCGGTGGGCGAAAAGGCGGTGCTGGAGCTGGTGTCCCTGCGGCTGCTGTGCGCTGTGGCCCAGCCCTATACCTTTGCGGAAACCGCCGTTGTTGTCGAGTGCGCCGGAGCGGAGTTTACCGCCAAGGGCAAAACGGTGAAACGCCCCGGCTGGCGGGCGCTGGACACTGCCTACCGTTCTGCGCTGAAAAATGCGGAGCCGGAAGCTGAGGACAAGGCTCTGCCTGAATTAACCGAAGGTCAGACGCTGCCCCTTTCCGGCGCTGCCGTCAAAGAGGGCAAAACCAGCCCGCCCAAACATTTCACCGAGGATACGCTGCTTTCTGCGATGGAAACTGCCGGGAAGGAAAATATGCCGGAGGATGCCGAGAGAAAAGGTCTGGGAACCCCGGCCACCCGCGCCGGGATTTTGGAAAAACTGGTGTCTACCGGCTTTTTGGAGCGAAAAAAGAGCAAGAAAGCTGTGCAGCTCATGCCATCCAAAGATGCGGTATCCCTGATTACCGTTCTGCCGGAACAGCTGCAATCGCCCCTGCTGACCGCTGAATGGGAACACCGTTTAAGCGAGATTGAGCGTGGCGAGCTGTCCCCGGAGGACTTCATGGGTGGGATCTGTGCCATGCTCCGGGAGTTGGTGGGAACCTATCAGGTCATCAAGGGGACTGAGTACCTGTTCACGCCGCCCCGCGAAGTGGTGGGCAAATGCCCCCGCTGCGGCGGTGATGTGGCGGAACTGCAAAAAGGGTTCTTCTGCCAGACAGAATCCTGCAAATTTGCCATCTGGAAAAACAACAAATGGTGGGCAGCCAAGAAAAAACAGCCTACCAAGGCACTGGTGACGGTGCTGCTCAAGGATGGTCGCGCAAGGATCACCGGCTGCTATTCCGAAAAGACCGGCAAGACCTATGACGCTACGGTGGTTCTGGAGGACGATGGGCGGTACGCCAACTTCAAGCTGGAATTTGACCGGCAGAAAGGCGGTGCAAAATGAAGCTCTCCCTTTATGAACAGGAAACCATTCTCCTCTACAATCAGGCTGAGGACACCGCCGAAGTTTATACCCATGACCGAAAACTGATGGAGAAGCTGACCCGCCTTTCCAAAAAGCACCCGGAACAGGTCTGCAAAAAGGATAAGCACAATTTTACAGTCCCCAAACGCTGTGTGTCCGTCCGGGAGCCATACAGCGCCGAGCGCCGCAAGGCTGCCAGTGAACGGGCCAAGGCTGCCGGGTACAGGCCGCCCATCCCCAAACCGAAAGCTGATTGACGATGGGCGCAAATGTATTTGAGACGGTCAAGCAGTCTGTCACCGTCCGGGAAGCCGCAGAACGATATGGGATTGAGGTCAAAAGGGGCGGCATGGCCTGCTGTCCCTTCCATGATGACAAAAATCCCAGTATGAAGTTGAACGAAGAATATTTCTACTGTTTCGGTTGCGGAGCCACCGGCGATGTGATAGACCTGACCGCCCGGCTCTACAACCTGTCCCCCAAAGAAGCCGCCGAGAAGCTGGCGCAGGATTTTGGCCTGATCTATGATAGTCAGGCTCCGCCCCGCAGGAACTATGTTCACCAGAAAACCGAGGCACGGAAGTTTCGGGAGGACCGGCAGCGCTGTTATCGCGTACTGTCCGATTACTACTATCTGCTGAAAAAATGGGAAGCCGACCGTTCTCCCAGGACACCGGAGGAAGAACCGCACCCCCGCTTTGTGGAAGCAATCCAGAAGAAACCCTATGTAGAGTACCTGCTGGACCTTTTTCTTTATGAAAGTGAAGAAGAACAAAAGTCATGGATTGCAGAACACACAGCAGAAATCACACACTTGGAAAGGAGATTGAAAATCATGGCTGAGAATAAACCCACCAACCGGGAACGGTTGCAGGAAATCACGGCGGGTATCGAACAGGGCATCAAGGAGCTGTTCGATAGCGAAAAGTATATGCGCTATCTGTCCGTTATGTCCAAGTTTCACCGTTATTCGGTGAACAACACCATGCTCATCTATATGCAGAAGCCGGAAGCTACGCTGGTGGCCGGGTTCAACAAGTGGAAAAACCAGTTTGAGCGCCATGTGAAAAAGGGTGAGCATGGCATCACCATCATCGCCCCCACGCCCTACAAAAAGAAAATCGAGGAAATGAAGCGCGACCCGGACACCCATGCCCCCATTTTGGATGCGGACGGTAAGGCGGTCATGGAGGAAAAAGAAATTGAAATCCCCATGTTTCGCCCGGTTAAGGTGTTTGATGTGAGCCAGACCGATGGCAAGCCCCTGCCGGAGCTGGCCTCCAGCCTTTCGGGGACTGTGCCGCACTATGAAGCCTTTCTGGAAGCCCTGCGGCGCTCTGCCCCGGTTCCCATCGAGTTTGAGCCGATGGCTGCCAACACGGACGGCTATTTTTTCCCCGACCAGCAGCGCATCGCCATCCGGGAAGGCATGAGCGAGGTGCAGACCGTTTCTGCCACTGTCCATGAAATTGCACACAGCAAGCTCCATAATCAGAAAAAGATTCAGATTGACAATGACGAGCAATATCAGGAGGTGGAGTTATTTGAGAAACCCGCCCTGTTTTCCAACGGGCGTATTTCCCGTGATGATCTGCCCGAAGGCGTTTATTGCTATGACCTGCGCGGTTCGGATGACGACCCCGGTTCCCCAATTTGTGTTGAGGAAAGAGTGGTGGTGAACCACGCTGGTTCTGTTATTTTGACTGCTCCGTTAGAATTTCCAGAAGAAGGCAGGCTGTATTTTACAGATGAGACCGGACTGAATTTTAACGGCGGTATGCTTACCCTCTCGCAGTTTTTGCAGGAACAGAAAAAGGACCGTCGCACAGAAGAAGTCGAAGCGGAAAGCATTTCCTATGCAGTCTGCCAGTATTTTGGTATCCAGACCGGGGAAAACAGCTTCGGTTACATCGCTTCCTGGTCCAAGGGCAAGGAGCTGAAAGAATTACGAGCCAGCCTGGAGACCATCAATAAGACTTCCTGTGAGCTGATTAACAACATCGAACGCCACTACAAGGAAATCTGTAAGGAGCGCGGCATTGACCTGACCGCCAAACAGGAGCCGGAACAGGCGGATATACCGCAGGAAGCCCTGTTTCTTCTGGACGATGCCACCTATCTGCATATTCAGCCGTGCGATACCGGCTGGGACTATACCCTCTATGACAAAGAGACTATGAAAGAACTGGACGGCGGCCAGCTGGATACCCCGGAACTGTCCCGTTCCGCCGCTGTCCGGCAGATTTGTGAGGGGCTGGAACTGGAAAATCCGTCTGTTCAGGATGCCCCGCTGTCTATGATTGAGACCTTGCAGGATGCCGCCTGTCAGCAAATGCAGGAACAGGTCAGCCAGCAGACCGCAGAAGCAACCGCCACCCAGCTGCCGGATGCTCAGGAACAGTCTTTGGATGAGTACCCCATGCCCGACAGCGAGGTATCTGTTTCGGATATGCAGGAATACGGCTACTTTTACGATGGGATGCTGCCTGTCACCAGAGAACGGGCGCTGGAACTGGACGCTGCCGGTCTGACCGTCTATGTCCTCCATGAAGATAACACGGAGAGCATGGTGTTTGACACCGAAGAAATCATGGAGCATGGCGGGCTTTTCGGCGTGGAACACGAGGAATGGGAGCAAAGTCCACAATTCCATGAAAAGGTGCTGGAACGGCAGGACCGGCAGCTGGAACGGGAGCAGGCGTTCCTCTCCCATGAGGGCTGCTGCTTTGCCATTTATCAGGTGAGCCGGGACGATCCGAAGAATGTGCGGTTTATGAATCTGGACTGGCTGCAATCGCACAATCTGGCCGTGGACCGAAGTAATTATGACCTAATCTACACCGCCCCGCTGAACGGTTCCGGCAGCACTATGGAGCAGCTGGAAACGCTGTATGAACAGTTCAACCTGCAAAAGCCTGTGGATTTTCACAGTCCTTCTATGAGTGTCAGTGACATCGTTGCGATCAAGCAGGATGGTAAGGTATCCTATCATTACTGCGACAGCGTTGGTTTCACCGAAATTCCCGGATTCCTGCCGGACAATCCGCTGAAAAATGCGGAAATGATGCTGGAGGATGACTACGGTATGATCGACGGTATCATCAACAACGGCCCCAAGGAACCGACGGTGGCCCAACTGGAACAGCAGGCCCGCAGCGGCCAGCCGATCTCTCTCATGGATTTAGCGGAAGCTGTCCACCGGGAGGAACGGGACAAGAAAAAGTCCGTCATGGAGCAGCTGAAAAGCCAGCCCCGGACGGAACACGCCTAAAAAGAGCGCAGAAAGGGAGCTATGATATGGGAAACTTTACTTTTGAAGAAATGAACCTGATGTGCATTTACAACACCGGCAGCCGCACCGGGCTGATGGAGGCTCTGACCGAGATGCGCGGCGAACTTTCGCCGGAGGAAACGGAACTGAGGGAACTGACCGACAGCGCCCTGATGAAGCTCCAGGCTATGAGCGATGCCGAGTTTGCTCAGCTGAAACTGTACCCGGATTTTGATGAATAAGCATTTCATAAACACCCAACGGGGCGGCGTAAAATGCCGCCCCATTTCCATTTAACACGAAGGGAGGACAACAACCATGCCATCTAAAACAGAATTTTACCGGCAGATGGCCGACCATGTGGCGACCCAGCTCACAGGCAGCTGGCAGGAATGGGCGGGATTTCTGACCACTGCTGCCCGCCTTTACAAGTATCCATTCCATGAACAGCTGCTGATCTATGCCCAACGCCCCGACGCTACCGCCTGTGCGGAGTATGATTTATGGAATGAAAAAATGGGCCGCTATGTGCGCCGTGGCTCCAAGGGTATCGCCCTGGTGGACGATTCCGGTGATAAACCCCGTTTGCGCTATGTGTTCGACATCACGGACACCGGGACCCGCGAACATTCCCGCACTCCCTGGCTGTGGAAGCTGGAGGAACAGCACAGGGATTCTGTGTCGGCCATGCTGGAGCGCACCTATGATGTTTCTGGTGATGACCTTGCCGGACAGCTCACGGAGGTAGCCGGAAAACTGGCTGAGGAATACTGGACGGAGCATCGTCAGGACTTCTTCTATATCGTTGACGATTCCTTTTTAGAGGAATATGATGAATTTAACATCGAAGTACAGTTTAAGGCAGCCGCCACCGTCAGCATTTCCTACGCCCTGATGTCTCGCTGCGGATTGGAGCCGGAACGCTATTTTACCCATGAGGACTTTATGGCGATTTTCGACTTCAACACCCCTGCTACCATCGGCGCACTGGGAACGGCGGTCAGCCAGATCAATCAACAGGTGCTGCGGCAGATCGGCGTTACCATCCGAAATGCCGAGCGTGAGGCCATCAAAGAAAGGAGACCCCAACATGAAGAATCCCATGAACTACATCCAGAACGGAGATTATCTGATTCCCGACCTGAAGCTGAGCCAGCAGCCAGAGAAGCCCCTGGGCAAGTACGGAAGGATGAGGAAAACCTACCTCAAGGAACACCGTCCCATCCTATACAACCAGCTGCTGATGAGCGAGAAGCTGTATCCGCACCTGCTGGAGATCGACGAGACCGCACAGAGCAGACTGGAGCAGATGATGCCCAAGCTGGCGAAAGACGCGGGCGCGACGGAGCAGCTGAAAGCCAGCGATCCCATGAAGTGGGTGGGGCTGATGAACACCTGCAAAGCTCAGGCCGAGGAAATCCTGATGGCGGAGCTTATTCACAGCTGAGTTTCTTCCTCTCCGAAAACGAACAAATCCGAATCATAGATGAAGCAGAGAATGTGAAAACATCCTCTGCTTTTTCTTTTGCCCAGTATGACATCGACCATGTGCTGCGGCTGGGCGGCAACACGGACCGCCAAAGGGAGCGTGTGGTTGCAGCCTTTGAAAAGCAGAAAACTACCGCTGAGATTGCCGAGATACTGAAAACGCTCTATCACGGCGGCAACGGGATCGGCAGCGTCACCGCATGGTATGCCGAGGACGGTATCCATCTTTCCCACGGCAAAACAGCCCGTTACGACAAGTCCGCCCAGGTCATTTCCTGGGAGAGCGCCGCCGAGCGCATCGGCCAGCTTTTGCAGGACGGAAATTTTGCCACCAATGTGGAGCTGACCGAGGCAGCGGGCTATGAACGTTCCCTCCTTGCGGAAAAACTTTGGCATCTGTACCACGATTTCAGCGATAAAGCCAGAGATTCCGGGTATTTGTCCTGTCTGTCCGGTATTCAGAGAACCGGGTTCCCGGAAGAAACCGCATGGCTTGCCGAGCAGCTGAACCGCCCGGAGTTCCGTCAGACCCTTGCGGAAGAATACGCCGCCTTCTGGACGGCCTACCAGCAGGACCGGGAGTTGCTGCGCTTCCACTACCACAAACCGAGAGAGATTTGGGAAAACCTGAAAGACCTGTCCCTGCCCCGCACCACCTTTACTGCTCAGCTGACGGAAGTACCTGCAGCCAAGCAGTTCATCACCGAGGACGAGATTGATGCCGCCATGACCAACGGCAGCAGCTTTGCGGGCGGTAAAGGCCGTATCTTCGTATTTTTCCAGGGGAACCACACCGATAAAGAGAAGGTGGATTTCCTCAAACGCGAATACGGCATTGGTGGGCGTTCCCACGCTCTCTCCGGTGCAACATACAGCGGCGAAGATCACGACGGGAAGGGACTGCATTATAAAAAGCAGGACTGCCCGGACGTCAACTTCACTTGGGAAAAGGTGTCCAAGCGGATCACCGACCTGATTCGGAAAGGCCGCTATCTTACCGAACAGGAACAGGCAGAGTACGACAAAATCCAGACGGAAAAGGCGCTGGCGGAGGAAGATGCCCTGCAAGCCCAACAGCCCACCCCGGAGATATGGGAATACAACGGGGTCAAAGAGCGTCACCCGGATGATATGGTTTTGTATCAGATAGGCGATTTCTTTGAGTTGTATGGCGAGGATGCCAAAACCGCCGCTGCGGAGCTGGGATTCAACCTTACTACCCGCGCTATCCCCGGTGGTGGCCGTGTGGAAATGTGCGGCTTTCCGGCAAACCGGCTGGAACAGGTTGTGGAACAGCTGCGGGATCAGCATGATGTGACCATTTCCGCTGTCCCGGAGGGCGGCAAGGAGCGTCAGGAATATTCCATGCCCTCCATCGACCATGAGGCAGAGCAGCACATCGACGCTCAGGAAGCAGAGTTCGGCGCAGACGGGACCAGGGTATTCCGGGAGACCGAAGCAGCCGCAGCCCCTACGATTCGGGAACTGCATGAGCAGTACAAACCCACTGTGCTTGCCGCTGTGATGGAGGATGTGCCATACCGCAACGCCTGCGGTCACAGCGACCGTGAAAATGCTGTCATCGAGGGCAATGCTGCCATCCGCCGTGCCGTTCTCGGCTCCGGTGATTTGGAGCTGATTCGGCTCTATTCCGATGTGCCGGAGTTCCGCCAGCGTCTGCACCGGGAAGTGATCGACGAGACCTATCCAAAGCTCCATGAGCTTCTGCGCCCTCTTTCTCAGGAAGATATTGATACTGCCCTTTGTGCATGGAACGGCAGGGATCGTCAACGGACAGGTGGCAGACCCGGAAAAACTGGACAATGACCCGTTCATCCAGCGCGTGATGGCAGATGTTGAGGCCATATCCAGAGAGGGCATCCCGGCAGATGAGCCGGAACAGCCTTCTCCCCATAATTCGCGTGTTCTGGTTTCAGATGAGGAATACGCTGCGGCTCGTGGCACACTCCGGGAACGAACTTCTTACGATCCGGCAGTCCTGCCCTATCATGTGGGTGATATTGTCTATCTGGATGACCGCGCCCACCAGATCACGGAGCTGCGGGATGAGACGGTGCAGCTGCTTCCCACCGGCATGAGCTACCCCATCTACCGTGCCGAGAGCCGGGAACAGTTCGAGCAGCTTTTGCGGGCAGACAAACGCAACGGCTTTTATACGGAAATCTTGCCGGTTGACCCCGACAAAGCCGATCAGGATCTGTGGGATGTGCTGTCGCATGGGCTGATTATCGAGCAGGAAAAAGCAGAGCTTTCCGAACTGCTTCGTACCGGCAAGACCAACAGCGAGGTTGCCCTGTGGCTGAGCCGGGCCTATCCCAATATCGTGGAAACGATGGAACTGGAGACCGGTGATACTGCCGACTACCGCACCACTCCTGAAGGCATCGAACTGGAAGTGCTGGGCGCAGACGAAAAGCGTCTGGCCATGCTGTCCTTCCGTTGGAACCAGGTTGCGCCTTTGCTGCGAGGTTTGTACGCCCGTCAGCTGGACGGCTTTGGGCAGGAACGCCCCGAACCGGCTGCCGAACCCCCGGCTTATCACGCCGAGACTGTGGCTGTCTATCCCGGTGACAAGAACCATCTGCCCTATGATGTGGTGATCCAAACCCTGCGAACCAATGAGCCAGAGCCGCCTGCACCTGCCGCAGAGCCGGAGAAAACCCCGGATGAAGTGCTGGACGAACATCCCATTTCTATCCAAGTCAACGGCCAGTGGCAGACCTTCCCCAATGTCAGAGCTGCCGAAGAAGCCTCCTATGAGGAATACAAGGCCAATCTGCGCCGCACCGCTGAGAATTTCCGTATCACCGACGACCACCTGGGTGAAGGCGGTCCAAAAGCCAAGTTTCAGGCCAATATCGCGGCAATCAAGCTGCTGAAATATCTGGAGGAAACCACTGAACAGGCAACGCCGGAACAGCAGAAAATCCTTTCCCGGTATGTGGGCTGGGGCGGCCTTGCCGATGCCTTTGACCCGGAGAAACCGACATGGGCTTTAGAGTATGCCCAGATGAAGGAGCTGCTGACCCCGGAGGAATATGCCGCTGCCAGAGGTTCCACCCTCAACGCGCACTACACCAGTCCTACGGTCATCAAAGCGATTTACGAGGCTGTGGGCCGCATGGGATTTGAGACCGGCAACATTCTGGAGCCGTCCTGCGGTGTGGGCAATTTCTTCGGTATGCTGCCGGAAGAAATGCGAAACAGCCGTCTTTACGGCGTGGAGCTGGATTCCATCAGCGGGCGTATTGCCCAGCAGCTCTATCCCAAGGCCGACATCACCGTGGCCGGATTTGAGACCACCGACAGACGGGACTTTTATGACCTTGCCATCGGCAATGTGCCGTTCGGCCAGTATCAGGTCCGGGACAAAGCCTATGACAAGCTGAATTTCAACATTCACAACTACTTTTTCGCCAAGGCGCTGGATCAGGTGCGTCCCGGTGGTGTGGTAGCTTTTGTGACCTCTCGATATACCATGGACGCCAAGGATTCCACCGTGCGCCGCTATCTTGCCCAGCGTGCCGAGCTGCTGGGAGCCATCCGTCTGCCCAATGACGCTTTCAAGAAAAACGCTGGTGCAGAGGTCGTTTCGGACATCATTTTCCTGCAAAAGCGTGACCGTCCGCTGGACATTGCACCAGAGTGGACCCAGACCGGACAGACGCAGGACGGCTTTGCCATCAACCGCTATTTCCTGGACCACCCGGAAATGGTGCTGGGCCGACAGGAGCCGGAAAGCACCGCCCATGGCATGGACTACACCGTGAACCCTATCGAGGGACTGGAGCTTTCCGACCAGCTGCATGATGCGGTGAAGTATATTCATGGCACTTATCAGGAGGCAGAGCTGTGCGCCCTGACCTGAATGCCACCGCCGAAGCTCGTGTAAAAGGGCTGGTGGGGCTGCGGGAATGTGTCCAGCAGCTCATTGATCTGCAAATGGACGCTGCCACACCGGACAGCGCCATTCAGGATAAACAGGCCGAACTGAACCGGCTCTATGACAGCTTTTCCGCAAAATATGGTCTTATCAATGACCGGGCGAACCGACTGGCCTTTGCAGACGATTCTTCCTATTACCTGCTCTGTGCGCTGGAAGTCATCGACGAGGACGGGAAACTGGAACGTAAGGCAGATATGTTCACCAAGCGCACCATCAAGCCACACAAGGCGGTGGACACCGTGGATACCGCAAGTGAAGCCCTTGCTGTCTCCATCGCGGAGCGAGCCTGTGTGGATATGGCGTATATGGCGGAGCTGACTGGCAAGACCAGCGACGAACTGGCCGCCGAGCTGCAAGGCGTGATCTTTCGTGTACCGGGACAGGTGGAGAAAGACGGAACGCCCCATTATGTGACTGCTGATGAATACCTTTCCGGGAATGTGCGGCGCAAGCTGCGTCAGGCACAGCGGGCCGCACAGCAGGACCCTTCCTTTGCAGTCAATGTGGAGGCCCTTACCGCTGCCCAGCCCAAAGACCTGGATGCGTCGGAAATCGAGGTGCGTCTGGGTGCTACCTGGATCGACAAAGAGTACATCCAGCAGTTTATGTATGAGACCTTCGACACGCCGTTTTATCTCCAGCGCAATATCGAGGTCAACTACACCCCGTTTACAGCAGAGTGGCAGATCACCGGCAAAAGCTCCATCAGTCAGAACAATGTGGCAGCCTATACCACCTACGGAACCAGCCGTGCCAACGCCTACAAGATTTTGGAGGATTCCTTGAACCTGCGGGATGTCCGTATCTACGACACCATAGAGGATGCAGACGGCAGGGAGCGCCGGGTGCTGAATGCCAAGGAAACCACGCTGGCAGCCCAAAAGCAGCAGGCTATCCGGGATGCTTTCAAGGACTGGATTTGGAAAGACCCGGAGCGCCGTCAAGCTCTGGTGCGCCAGTACAACGAGGAAATGAACTCCACCCGCCCCCGCGAGTATGACGGCAGCCATATTGTTTTTGGCGGCATGAACCCGTCCATTACCCTGCGGGAGCATCAGCTGAACGCCATCGCCCATGTGATGTATGGCGGCAATACGCTGCTGGCGCACGAAGTAGGCGCGGGCAAAACCTTTGAAATGGTGGCTGCCGCCATGGAGAGTAAGCGTCTGGGGCTGTGCCAGAAATCCCTCTTTGTTGTGCCAAACCACCTGACCGAGCAGTGGGCTTCGGAGTTTCTGCGGCTCTATCCTTCCGCCAACATCCTTGTCACCACGAAAAAGGACTTTGAGACCCACAACCGCAAGAAGTTCTGCGCCCGGATCGCCACCGGCGACTATGATGCCATCATCATGGGACACAGCCAGTTTGAGCGTATCCCCATCAGCCGGGAGCGTCAGGAACGGCTTCTCTATGAACAGATCGACGAGATCACGGAAGGGATTGCAGAGGTACAGGCCAGCGGCGGCGAGCGTTTTACTGTCAAGCAG
>QWCB01002118.1_pt1 | contig 17194 bp, 14 predicted proteins | sample 1972511 | NCBI WGS metagenome assembly QWCB01 (sample SAMN09866719, study PRJNA288562) | Human gut metagenome isolate term5_stool, whole genome shotgun sequencing... | isolation source: gut | host: Homo sapiens | place: USA: California
CAAACAGGTGTAAGTGCTATTGACGGACTTAATACACTTGTAAGAGGACAAAAATTACCTATCTTCTCAGCTTCCGGTCTTCCTCATGCCGATCTTGCCGCTCAGATTGCAAGACAGGCAAAGGTTTTAGGTAAAGATGAGAAGTTCGCCGTTGTATTCGGAGCGCTTGGAATTACTTTCGAAGAATCAAACTTCTTTGTAGAAAGCTTCAGAGAAACAGGAGCTATTGACAGAACCGTTGTGTTCACAAATCTCGCAGATGACCCTGCGGTTGAAAGAATTGCAACTCCTAAAATGGCTCTTACCTGTGCTGAATTCTTAGCCTTTGAAAAAGGAATGCATGTTTTGGTTATTTTGACCGATATTACAAACTATGCTGATGCACTGAGAGAAGTTTCTGCCGCAAGAAAAGAAGTTCCCGGAAGAAGAGGTTACCCCGGCTACCTTTACACCGACCTTGCTACAATGTATGAAAGAGCAGGACGTCAAAAAGGAAAAGCAGGATCAATAACGATGATTCCTATTTTAACAATGCCTGAAGATGACAAGACTCACCCAATTCCCGACTTAACGGGTTACATTACAGAGGGACAGATCATTCTTTCTCGTGAACTTAACAGAATGGGAATTACACCTCCGATTGATGTTTTACCGTCACTTTCCCGTCTTAAAGATAAGGGAACAGGTGAGGGAAAGACAAGAGCAGATCACTCCTCAACCATGAACCAGCTTTTTGCCGCATATTCAAGAGGTAAAGACGCTAAAGAACTCATGACAATTTTAGGTGAAGCAGCTCTTACAGAACTTGACCTCCTTTATGCAAAATTCTCGGATGAATTTGAAAAACAATATGTATCTCAAGGCTTTACCGCCAACAGAACTATTGAAGAAACTTTGAATCTTGGCTGGGATTTACTCAGAATGCTTCCGAGACAAGAACTCAAACGTATCAGTGATGAAATGCTTGATCAATATTATGATAAAAAGTAGGTGAGATTTTTTGGCCAGACTTAATGTTAATCCTACCAGGATGGAGCTTTCCAACCTTAAGAAAAAACTTTCTGTCGCAATTAAGGGACATAAGTTGCTTAAGGATAAGCGTGACGAGCTTATGAGACAGTTTATTGACCTTGTTCGTGAAAATAAAAAACTTCGTTTGGAAGTTGAAAATAAGATCAAGGCAGCTAACGTTCATATGGCAATCGCGCGTTCGGTTATGAGTGACGAAGCTTTAAACGTTGCTTTAATGCTCCCAATGCAGAAAATGAGCCTTAAAATCGAAAATAAAAACGTAATGAGTGTACTTATACCGGAATTTAAAGTTAAATACAAAACTTCAGATACAAACGACATATATTCTTACGGATATTCTTTTACTTCAAGCGATCTCGATGACGCAGTTTCTTCTCTTTCCGATATAATGCCTAAAATGCTGAAACTTGCAGAAGTTGAAAAATCATGTCAACTTATGGCTTCGGAAATTGAAAAGACAAGAAGAAGAGTTAATGCACTTGAACACGTTATGATTCCTCAATACATAGAGACTATCAATTATATTAAGATGAAGCTTGATGAAGATGAGAGAAGCACGACAACTAAACTTATGAAAGTTAAGGATATGATGCTTGAAGAGGCTCATCATTATTCTGAAAGAGAATATTAAGATAAAATTCCCGCTCTGCGGGAATTTTTATTTTATGTTTTTAATTTCTAAAATCTATAATCTACAATCTAACATCTAACATCTATAATGTAGCCGGCTGGGGTAATCAATCCCGGGTTCATTGTTTAACCCGTAAACAAAATAATTTAATCAATATAATAGGCAAAGGGCGATTAATAATCGCACGCTACGCTGGATGGGGGATAATCGGTCGGGTTATAATGCCTCCCCCTGGTAGCCGGGGGTTATTAACCCCCGGTTTCATCGTTTGATGTATAAAAATAATATAATAAAAAATAAGGCAACGTGCGATTAATAATCGCACGCTACGCTGGATGAGGGATAATCGGTCGGGTTATAATGCCTCCCTCTGGTAGCCGGGGGTTATTAACCCCCGGCTTCATCGTTTATTGTATAAAAATAATTTAATAAAAAATAAGGCAACGGGAGATTAATAATCGATCGCTACGATGGATAGACAGGCGACAGCGAATCGATAAACACGTATTTTGTATAAATTTTATAAAAAAATTAAACATTTTTCAAAAAAAGTGTTGACAACGCAGATAAGTTGTGATAAAGTTTAGATAGAACAAAAGGAAAGCAATAAGTAATTTGGGAAGGGTACCAAAGTGGTACCGAGAAGGCAAAAGCTAAAGCAGAAAGCAGAAAGCTAAAAGCTAAAAGCTAAAAGCTAAAAGCTAAAAGCTAAGAGCTAAGAGCTAAGAGCTAAGAGCTAAGAGCTAAGAGCTAAGAGCTAAGAGCTAAGAGCTAAGAGCTAAGAGCTAAGAGCTAAGAGCTAAGGTAGAGATTGCCTTCAAAAGTTGCAACATTGCTTTAACAAAAAAGGAAGAGGTGATACCAATGTACAGTGAAAATTCAGAGTCATCGGTGCGTTGTGAGGCCTCTTACGAAGCTGAAGCGGAGCAAAATATCTGAGAAATTTAAGTTCGTAAAGAAGGACCGAAAGACTTTAAAGTATTGAATGAGTGATAAATTCCAAAATGTTAAGATTACCAAAGTGCAGATTGAAATTTCAGAAATTTTAACAACAAAGGTAATTATAACCGGTAATGGTAAGGTAAATTCACAATGGAGTGCCAAAAAGCACGAATAAAGTCAAGGCTTAAAAGTCCGGATAATAAAAAGTATCAGAGAAAGCCAAACATACCTGTTTAGGAGATAAAGAGGCACACGACAAAATCGAAGCTAAGAAAAATAGAATATTAAGAGTTTCGTTTATCTAATTGATTGACGAAACTCTTTTGTTTTAGAAATTTACTTTACTGTGTTATAATATCTCTAAAGTTAAATTTGGAGGATGTTATGCCTGTAGAAAGAAAAGAAGGATATTTTAAATCCACAACCGGAAATGACAAAATATATACATCCCTTTGGTCTAATCCAAATGAGGAACCGATTGCCATTTTGCAGATTGTACATGGTGAAAAAGAGCATATTGAGAGATACACTGACCTTGCTGAATTTTTAGCAGCAAACAATATTTTAGTTTGTGGAAATGATCATTTAGGACATGGAAAATCCGCAAACAAAGGTCCCGGCTTTTTACCCGATGACGGTGCAGAAAGAATGGTGGATGATGCTTGCAGACTTCATAATATTATTAAAGAAGATTACCCGGATGTTCCATATTTTTTCCTCGGCTATTCAATGGGAGCTTCCATAGCCAGGGCTTGTATTGCACTTTTGGGTGATGAAATTGCCGGCGCTATATTGTGCGGACCGGTTGAATTTCCGGAGGGTTTTGATTTAATTGAAACACCTCTTAAAATGTTAAATGAAAAATTAGGTAAAAACAGATCGGCAGATAATGCGCAGATTATTTTTAGAAAAATAATGGAACTTATGGACAGAACTCCGTCTGAAAATAAAGACTATCGTAGCTTTAATCTTGATAATATAGAGGAGCTTGAAAAAGATCCGCTCTACATAGATACTCCGACAGCGTCATTGATTCGTGATTTTTATATTATTACATCAAGAGTTTCAAATAAAAGTTGGTATTTGAGTGTTGCCGATGAAACAATAATTTTGATTTTGTCCGGAGCAAATGATCCTTTATCTTTTTATGGTATCGGATCTCAGGCTATTTGCCAAAACTTGGAATCTCAGGGTAAAAATGTTGATTTAATTGTTGTTCCGGATGCAAAGCATGATGTATTACATGAAAACAATACTGAAATGACTTATTACAGTATTTTTCAATTTATAATAAATGTACTTATGCTTCAAGGAAACGCAGACTTTTTTTCAGAGGAATACTGATTGTTTTATTGCTAAGATATGAAAACTCTTTTTGGTCTATAAAATCAAATTCGATTTTATAGGCCATTAATTTTTGATAATTATTTTTTATATGTTTAGCATTGTATTTTGTGTCGGCAACAAGAGGATTTCCGATATGTGCAAATTGAGCTCGAATTTGATGAGATTTACCTGTTAACAGTTTAACCTCAACTATTGAAGAAGATTTATTTTGCGAGATTACTTTGTATTCTAATGAAACTTTTACAGAATCTTTTGTTTGATCGTCAAAAATCAGGGCTTTGTTGTTTTTACTGTCCTTAATATAATAATTTTCCAATTTACCGCTTTTGTTTTTCAGAACACCCTCAATTCTTGCGAGATAAAATTTATGAATTTTATTTTCTTCTTGCATTTTTCTGAAAAATAACATAGAAAGTCTGTTTTTTGCAAAAACAATAAGTCCGGTTGTGTTGGTATCCAAACGATTGAGAGGGGAGAATGTTGAAAAGTAATCATCGTTAATCAGAGTTTGATTTTTATTATATAGATATTTTTTGACTTTATCGGTTAAATTTTCAGAAAAGTTTTTACTGTAATGTGTCGGGATACCCACGGGTTTTGAAACAAAAAGAAAATTATCATCTTCATAAATTACTTCTATGTCAGAAGATGATTTTAAAAAATATTTGTTCTGTGCTACGTTATTCAATAAATCGTCATTTAAATATAACTTAATTACATCATTTGATTTCAGTAAATAGTTATTTTGAACCTTCCCGTTATTGACTTTAATACTTTTTTTTCGTAAAAATTTATTTATCAAAGACGGAGGAAGATTAAATTTTTTCATTAAATATTTATCAATTCTCTGTTCTGCAGAATTTTTATCTATTATTATTTCTTTCATATCTAAATGATATCAAATAGATATTTATAAAACAATTGTAATTAAAAATTTTGTCGTTCTTGTTTTATAACATTCATTTTGTTATCATCATAAAAACAGAGAAAAGGAGAAAAATATGAAGATAGGTTTTATCGGATTTGGAAATATGGCTTCCTCGATTGCAAAGGGAATGACAGATTCTCAAAAATTTGATTATTCGGATTTAATTATATTTGATCATAATATCGAAAAAACATCAGATATAAAATCTAAGGGAGCAAAAATCGGCAAAGATGAAAAAGAAGTTGCGGGAAATTGCGATATTCTAATCCTTGCGGTTAAACCTCATGTAATGAAAGATCTGCTTATTAAAATAAAAAATGAAATAAACAAAAACAATCCGCTTGTTATCAGTGTTGCAACCGGATTAAAATTAAAGTTCTTTGAAGATATTCTCGGTGAAAATGTTAGTCTTATACGGACAATTCCAAATTTAAACGCTAAAGTTTTAATGTCAGTAACGGCAGTCTGTGCTAACGATAATGTTACTGAAAAACAGAGAGATGACTTCGAAAAAATATTTACTTCTTTCGGACATATATTCGATATTCCTGAACAAGATTTTTCTGCTTTTGGTGTTCTGATTGGCTGCGGCATAGCTTATATATTTTTATTCTATGATTCTATGGCAAGAGCAGCAGTAAAATTCGGAATAAAAAAAGACTTGGCTTTGGAAGCAATGTGTCTGAATGCAAAAGGTGCAGCCGAACTAATACAATCTACTAAATTACATCCCGGCGAACTGATTGACATGACATGTTCGCCAAAGGGGACTACAATTGAGGGGATTTCATCACTTATGAATGAAAATTTTCAAGGTGCTATTATAAACGCTTTTGAAAAGTCATATATTAAAGATCAAAACATGGAAAATTAAAAAAATAAAGCCCGGTTTTTTTGGACCCCGAGAGCGTGCTAAAAAGTCTGTAAATTAAAAGTTAGCCTTCTATGTTAAAATATAAATATCATAGAAGGCTATTAATATGGCAAAGAAAAAAGAAGTTTATCATGTAAAACTATTAACAGAGGGAAATAAAAACATCATCGCATCTCTATTCAATTAATATAACATAGATACAGCAGATGATATCCAAGAAGCTCTAAAAACCTTCTATGTGGTACCATAAATTCGATGATGGAAGCAGAGATGGATGAACATCTAGGATATGAAAGCTATGAACGAAGTGATAATGATATTTACCTCAATTGAACAAAAAAGAGAGTACGTAGTAATTACGGAGAATTTGAGATAGACGTTCCTCAGATATAAAAGTAGCTATGAACCTAAGATTATCAAAAAACGTCAGAAAGATATTTCTGGAATAGATGAAAAGGAAATTAGCAGTATACGTGATAATTGGTATAAACAAAAAAAGGCTTGGACCGGAGTGTATTTGATGTACAAGCAACTATTTTCAATACAGGAAGTGAAACATATATTAGAATACATGGATTTGGAATAACAAATAACACATTGGTTAATTGAACACTTTGGAGATGTCAACCAAAAACTCAACAAAAATTTGACACTGTATTTTTTTAAAAAATTCTTGCATATATATATATATATATAATTTAAGCTACAAAGCGTAGATATGACAATGATTGCGCACATCAATAATTTATTTGTTGAGATTAAAGGAGTGTTTATGAACAATAAAATGAAGAAATTTTGTACTGTATTATGGCTATCGTTTATATGTGCTTTTGTGCTAATATTTCCTGCAAATGTTTTTGCGGGTAATGGAGACAATGATGCCAATGCAGACGCAGTAAAAGGCAACATTGAGTTGACTAAGGAAGTAAAACAGGACGGAAAACAGAAGCCGGGAAAAGAAAAGTTTATGTTTGAGATGGTACCGGCAGAGGGTCATAAGGATCTTACTACTGCTGGTATAACAGTAGATACGAATACTGTTGAAACGAACGGTGTCGGAAAATTTGAGGGAACATTAAATTTTTCTGTCGACAAATCAAAAATAAATGAAAACAACGGATGGAAAGCGTTCGGAAAGAATAAGAATAATTATTTGATTTCCTACACGTTGCAAGAGAAGAACGACGGTAAAAAAGGCTGGGAGTATGGCACCAAAAAATATGATGTAGTAATTTCATATTATTCTGATGATAATACGCTATACACAAGTACATATCTGCCGGGAACTGATGCGATGGAACATGCTGAATTTATGAATACTTTCAAAGGAGTTGAAATGTCAACACCACAAGATCCGGCTAAGAAGCCTGAAGTGAAAGAAAATGTCAAAACAGGTAACAGTAATGAAATGACTATGTGGATTTCCTTAGCAGTTTTAGGAGTTGGAACTCTAGCATTAGCAATAAGGTTTAGAAAGAACGCATAGTAGCAAGAAGTGTTGATATTGATGTGTGCATGTATATTTAAGATCTTTCGCAATCTATAAATTTTATTATCTATATAATACTTGTAAGTATAATTCCTTGGGGTGAAACAATAAAAGTTTTGCCCCAAGAAATTTTTAGACTTTAAATGTAGGAAAAAGAAAGAAGTTACAGTCAATTTATTTCACACTCTCGAGAAAATATAAATTATCTCCGGTATTTGGTCCAACTTTATGGGGTCGCCACACCTTTAACCCATTTAGCTATCATAGGTGGATTATTGATTTTAAGTTCATTTGTTAGGCTTTGATAAAATATTTCTCCTATTAAGTACAAGTTTTCAGTATTTAGCTTAAATTATAAAGTATATTTATTATTTTTTCTCTTTACTTCTAATCCTTCATAACCTTGTGTTTTGTATACATTTATCCATTTTCTTGCCTCTGTTTCTGATTTGATATTATATTTTTTTGCAAATGATGAATATCATATTTTGCTTTCTAAATATTCTTTTACTACTTTTAGTTTGAATTCTAAATTGTATTTTGAGATAAAAAAACTGACCTCCATTAGTTAAATTTTTAAGTTCAACTTTTGGGGGGGTCAGTTCACATTTTCGGGCTTTTATTTTTTGTTATTTCTTTGCAGCTTTTTTAGAGGCTTTTTCTGAATTCTTTTTAGATCCTTTTCCGTTAGCTGCCTGTTGATTAACCATGTTTTTATTTTTTTCTTTCTTTGAAGTCATGGCTATGACGCTCTTTTCGGCATCTTTTCTAACTTTTACCAGAGTCTTTCTTTTTCTGTCTTTAACTTTATAAGCTTTATCGTTCATTACTTTTTCAACAAACTGTTGATAATCACTGACTGTAAGTTTTTCGGCAATTGACTGTTTCCAACGTGGTCTTTTGGCAATCTTAGAGCAATACATAACATGATAGCCGTATTCACTCTTTACAATTCCCGTATCTCCGACTTTTCTTCCGCCGGCATAACACCAGTCAATGAAAGGAGCTACAAAGTTTGAGTTTTTATAAATATCATTAATGAGACCGCCATTATCTGCAGATCCGGGATCTTCACTTTCTTTCTTTGCGGTCTTAGCGAATGAAGTTTCTGTTTTCTTTCCTTTGTTGAAATCAGCTAAAAGTTTTTCGGCTTTTTCTTTAGCTCTCTTTTGTTCAGCGGCATCATTTTTCTTGCTTTCGTCAAACTTAACTAATATATGTCTTACACTTACCGGCTGAATAAGATCATTTTTATATGGACTCTTTTTGATTGCAATAACGAAAATACCTTTTTGAGATTCAAACTTAGCTTTATCACCGATTTTTCTGTCAGATGAGAATGCCCATTTTGCGGCGTCTTCACTAATTGCAGATTCAAGACTTTGTTTTGAAACATCATTTTGAGTTGACATAGCTTCATCTTTCAATGTTTCCTGATCTTCTTTTGGAGCATGTTTTAATATCGTTTCGGTAAAGTTATCAAGTGTGATTTCCTTCAAAATTTCGTCTGCTTTGCTATTTGCTTTACTTTTGTCTTCATTAGTTGGGATGAAGTAGATTCTAAGATCTACGCTCAAATAATCATTTGGAGACTTTGCAAATTCAGCATTTATTTTTTCCTCGGAAACTTGACCTAACATTTTTTCGGATTTATCGTCAAGGTATTTTGATGATATTTGGATTTTTGTCATAATATTTCTAAGGACTTTTTCATTCATTCCTTTACCGTTTTGGAGTCTGAGATAAGCACCCAAAGAATAGTCCTCTTTTTCGGCAACGGTTCGTATCTGTTCAACAAAATCATCAACTTTATCTTTTGTCTCGGCATCTGCCTTATATCCTTCGGAAATTGCCTTTTTGTATACTGCCGTATATTGTTCGCAACTTTCTATTGTTTGACTTTCGAAAAAATCTGCCCAAGTGGGCTTGTCGCCAAATACTTTTGGATCAAGTTTGGTTTTTGTGTAGGGCTGTTGAGACGGAAGCTTGTTTGGATCCAAACCAACATATTTCGCACCCGCTCCTTCACCGTAATACTGATCATATTGTTTGGCTTTATCAATGTATGAATTTTGAATAGCTGTATAATAGTATTCGTATTCAGCTTCTGAGATTTTTGTGCCGTCAGAAAGCTTGATGGCAGTAGCTGTTCTTTTGAATACACCGAAAAAGCTCATTAAAAACAAAATTATTGCAAGAGCAACAACAACAGAACAAATTATAACTGTGGTAATTGTTTTGTTCTTTTTTTGTTTATCTGTCAGAGGCGCAGTAGATTTCTTTATTTCTTTTTTGTTGTCCATTTAATTTCCTCCATTAAATTTATTAATTTAATGCTATAATTTTACTCTATTACATAAATAAAAACAAGTTTATAAAAACTTGGTCATTGAAACTATTAAATTATATAAATAACATTTAAAAATAATTTGCGTTATTTTTATTTTAATGATATAATTTCGCAGTCAAGTAAGCCGGTGTGGCGGAATTGGTAGACGCAAGGGACTTAAAATCCCTCGGTGGCAACACCGTATCGGTTCGAGTCCGATCACCGGCACCAAAGGATATTCTGATTATCAGAATATCCTTTTTTGTATCCTATTAACTTAACATTTGAAATTTTCTATTACGAAATTTATTTTTTTTAAATCAAATTTTATGTTCTTGTAAATTGAACTGAAAGCGTTCTTATGTTAAAATCCTTATAGATTTTTATATCTTTTGTATTAAAATAAGTTTTATTTTCAGGTGAACAAAATTGGCTTTATTTAATAAGTCCTTTTCTCCGGGTGAGAGTAGGTTTAACCCCAATAATTTTATTCAATATTCAGAGCAATTTATGAATAAACCGGTTATAATAAACTGTGATATTTCAATGTCATCAATGTTTCCCACAAAGGAATATGACCACTGTATCAAAATACAGATTTCTTTGCTGAGTCAGAATTCTTTGCAGGCTGAAATATCATATATAAATTCAATAAATCAATTGCTCTGTGAACATTTTGAAGGCAGACTTGCGGGTTTCGGAATTGTTGAAGCTAAGAACTTTTCATTTATTCTTTTTTATCTTGATGAAAAAACTGCTAAATATGCAAAAAAAGCTTTAGCAGAAACATTGCTAGGCTCTTTTAGAGATATTAGGTTGAAACTTGTAAAAGATCCAAACGGACAAGAATATTTTAAGTTCCTTTTCCCGGACAGATTGCAGGTCGCGGAGATAAAAAACAGAAAAGTTAAAGATCAACTGTTTTCTTATGGGGATGACGGTGTTGCAAACAGAAACATTAGTTTCTTTTTTATATTTGAAACTAATGAAAATATTGATGAATTTGTTTCAAAAATGGAGAAAATAGGTTTTGAACTTCAAAAAACTGAAACGTTTGAAGTTCCGAACAAGGTTCTGCCATATTTTAAGCTTATAATGAAAAAATACATGCCTTTTGATTTAGACGAAATAAACTCTCTTATCAGAAGAGCCGATGATATCGCAAACAGATGCGGCGGAGAATTTGATCATATTGAAAGTGAAATTTCTTTGCCCGGATAATTATAAGGAGTACATATGAGAGTCGGTTTTGGATATGATGTTCATGTCCTGAAAGAAAACAGAAAACTTGTTTTGGGCGGAGTATCAATTGATTATTGCCTTGGCTTGTATGGTCATTCAGACGCTGATGTTTTGATCCATGCTATTATGGATTCAATTTTGGGTGCTGCGGGAAAAGGTGATATAGGAGTTCTGTTTCCGGATAATGATGAAAGTTTCAAAAATGCGGATTCAATGAAGTTGCTCTCTGAAGTTATTGACAGAATAAAGCCTGAATACAAAATAATTAATATCGATTCAACGATAGTTGCGGCAGAACCTAAACTTTCACCCTATGTAAATAAGATGAGAGAAAATATAGCGAATGTTTGTGAAATTGACGTTGACAGAGTGAATGTAAAGGCAACGACAGAAGAGGGAAAGGGAATTACCGGATCAAAAGATGCAATGGCTGCTTATGCAGTTTGTTTGATTGAGAAAAATATGGGGGCATAATTTGACTGGACTGATAACTCAATTAGGAGATTTTTTCCAAAGGTTTATAAATCTTTTTTCGACATATAAAATTGTCGGAGATACATTGGATATCCTATTTTTAGCATTAATAATTTATAATATTCTGAAACTAATAAGAGACTCAAGGGCAATAAACTTTTTAAAGGGTTTCGGAGTTCTTTTGATTGTTTGGCTTCTTGTTAAAGTCTTCAACATGCAGACAGTCTCGTATTTATTTGATGTTTTTTGGAAAAATTTACTTGTTATCTGTGTAATTATTTTTGCGCCTGAAATAAGAAAAGCACTTGACAGAATCGGAACTTCAAAATTTGGACTTTTTAATATCTTACCGTTTTCAAATTCTATCGGAAATAAAAATGTCGAAGAAATAAGTAATGCGATACAAACTGTAACAAAGGTTGCTTCATATTTTTCAGATAAAAAAATCGGAGCCTTAATTGTCTTTGAAAAATCAACACCGTTAGGTGAAATAATAAATACCGGAACAGTTTTAAAATCTGAATTATCAGTTGAAATGCTTGAAAATGTTTTTTATCCTAAAGCCCCGCTGCATGACGGCGCGGTTATAATAAGAAACGCAAAATTATATGCAGCCGGATGTATTTTACCTTTAACTCAAAACAATGCAATTTCTTCAAGTTATGGCACCAGACATCGTGCAGCAATCGGAATATCTGAAATGAGTGACGCGGCGGTAGTTATTGTTTCCGAAGAAACGGGCGCAATTTCATTTGTTGTAAATGGAAAATTGCAATTCGGAATTTCTGACGGTGAACTCAGAGAAAAGCTTTTCAAATATTTGATTAACAGTAAGGAGGAAGAATATGCCAAATAAGATCAATATTAGTTCTCTTCTTTATAGAAAAAAATTTCTGGTAATAATATCTTTTCTTCTTGCCTTTATAATGTGGGGATTATTTTCGATATATAAGAGCCCGGAAACTGAAAAAGTGATAAAAGATGTTCCGGTAACAATAGATATGAGTGTTCCAAATCAACTTGGATTCGCTCCTTTCGGCGTTCCGAAAGATCTTCGTGTTGATGTCAAAGTTAAGGCAAAGCGATATCTCTTTGGAAGCAAAACATTAAGTGCCGAAAATTTTCAAGCTGTTGCAGTAACTACAAATGTTAACAGACCGGGAAGGTATGTTTTAAATATAAAAGTTACTCCTCCAAACGGCACAAGTAATATTGAAATAATTTCAAAGTCTAAAGATAACATAAATGTATATTTTGATGTGCCCAGTTCAAAAGAATTCAGAATTGAACCGGTTTTGAATAATTCAGATATTTTAAAGGAAAAAACGGGTTATTTTGTCGATGAGCCTGTTTTGTCAGATGAAAAAGTCAATGTTACCGGTCCGGCAAATGAGGTTGCTAAGATTAATTCTGTTAAAGCGATTGCTACGGCAACTGAAGCCAAAAATGAATCCTTTACATTGAAAACAAAGTTTCAAATAAAAGACAATAATAATAATGATATAAACTATCTTTCATATAACATTGATGTTGACAATATTACAATGACTGTTCCGATATATAAGATAATGACCCTGCCTACAGGTGTTTTATTTGAGAATGTTCCGTCATATTATGCCAAACATCCGATAAATTATGAAATCACACCTTCTACAATACATGTAGGAGTTTTGTCAAGTGTTGCAGATAAAACAAAGGTAGCTGAACTGGTTAAAGTAGATTTTTCACGGTTACAGGCAGGCTTAAATAAATTTACTTTTGACAGTAATTCTGTTATAAAGGAATTTAAAATTTTAGATAAGAACCAAAAAATAAAGGTTTCTGTAAATATGGGAAATGTTAAATCTAATCAACTGACATTGCCTATAAATAATATTAAGTTCAACAATTTAAAATCCGGGACAAAGGCAAAAGTACTTAACGAAGAAGACCTTAAGATTACGGTTTTGGGTCCGGCATCTGAACTTGCTAATTTGAAAAGTTCGGACATGAGTGCAAATATAGATTTGAATGAATCAAAACCCGGAGAATATATTTTGCCTTTAAACTTAACCATCAAAAACGACTACTGTTGGGAATATGGAAAATATCAATTAAAGGTTATAGTAGAATAAGAAAATAAATGGAAGAAAAAAACGATAGAAAATTAAATTCTAAATTTTCTGTTCTGATAATCGTAATCTATGTTACGATTATCGGTGCTTTTTTGTTGCTTTTATTGATTTTGCTGGGCAATTTCTCATCGCCTATCGAAAGTATGAGAGTTCCGTCATATTTTGGAAAAGAAAAACCAATTTTAGAAGCTTTTGAAAAGCAATTTGAAACGAAAGATGACTTTATTTATCGTGCTCCGATCAAAGGTGAGTTTAGAAGTCCTGTTGTTTTTGTTGATTTAGATAATGATGCAAGAGATGAAGCTTTAGTTTTTTATTCTAAGAAACAAGATGAAAAGATTATCTACATCGGAATAATGCAAAAGATTGATAAAACTTGGAAGTTAATAAATAATATCAGAGGAAATTCGGGAAACATTATATCGGCGGAAATCATAAAACCCGACATAAACTCTGATAATTATCTTGTTTTTTATTGGGATTTAATAGGAGGAGAGAATAACGGTTTACTTACACTTTATATGCCTGAAAAAGACTATAAGAACACGCTAACCTTAAAGCCTATTTTCAAACAAAATGCTGCCGTTTACAGTAAAATTGCGATAGATGATAAAGGAAATCCCGGTTTAGTTTTATGCTCACTTAAATATACCGACAAAAATTTAGAGTCTTATGCCGGTGTAATAAAAATCGAAAATAAAAATGTTAAAGTTTTAGATGAAAATATAGAGATTGATAATTCTGTAAATAATTACACTAAACTCAGTAAATTGAAAAAAACGGACGGAGAATATATATTTTTAGACACTATTAAAGAAAACACATCTTCTTTGACAGAAGTTTTGTTTTGGAATTACAAAGAGCAAAAACTGACATCCTTATTCACGAAACCTCAGTCATTTACGAATTTTAGGACGTTAAGACCTGTAAAAATCGAATGTAAGGATATTGACGGAGACGGGATTATTGAAATACCTTCTTATAGATCGGATTATTACAAAGACTATAAGAAGTCATTGAAATACGGTGAAAAATTTGTTCCTGTTATAGAGTGGAACACTTTAGATAAATTTAATTTAAAAGAAAAATCTCTTTCTTTTGTGAATCAGGACGATGGTTATTTATTCAAAATTGATAATGATAATAAAATGGTGGGGATTAGAAACGAAAGATTTTCTAAAACTGAGTTTTGGACAACAAAAAATGGAAAGAAATCAAAAAAACTTTTTGAAATCTATTCTGTTGATTATTCTAAATACAGTGAAAACACAAATAATTATTCAGAATATTTTGTTTATGGAACTGTCGGAAACAAGATGATAATGTATAAAATAACCGATGACGGTGCAAAGGCATATATTAACGAAGAATATATTAAATCTAATATGGAAAGTTTGGTTTAAGACATGAAAACAGTACTTATTGCTGAAGATGAGCAATCTATCAGAGAATTTACGGTAATAAATTTAAAAAGAGCGGGTTATGAAGTAATTGAAGCAGAAAATGGAAAAGAAGCTTTAGATTTATACAACCAAAATATCGATAAAATTGATGTGATTATTTTAGATATTATGATGCCTGAACTTGAGGGAACCGAAGTTTGCAAGCAAATCAGAACAACAAACAACCATGTCGGTATAATCATGCTCACCGCTAAAACCGGTGAAGATGATAGAATTTTAGGTCTTAATATCGGTGCAGATGATTATATTTCTAAGCCTTTTTCCATTGCCGAATTTTTAGCCAGGGTTGATGCCGTATATAGAAGATCTTCAACCGATAATATCAGAGAAAATTTGGTAATGAAATCAGGAAGATTTACTTTGGATTTAGGATCAAGAATATTTAAAAAAGATGATGAAGTTATTGAACTGACACAGGTTGAATTTAAAATAATGCAGTTTTTACTTGAAAACGAGGGTGGAGCAATTTCCAGACAGGAAATACATAAAAAAGTATGGGGCAACTCTCATTCGGGTGAAGAAAAAATTGTAGATGTCAATATAAGAAGACTTAGAATGAAAGTGGAAGACAATCCCTCCAAGCCTGAGCATCTTTTTACGGTTTGGGGAATCGGTTATAGGTGGGTATGAGATTATTTGAATTAAAAAATTTAAAAAAAGATAAAGATACGGTTGTTGCAAGATGGGCAAAAATGTTAATCGTATTATTGCTCGTGACACTTTTATTTCTGATACCTACTTTTATCACCGTAATACACATGTATTTCTATAATTCTATTGAAATAAAATTATCTTCAATGTATTCGGACAATGTTTCAAATTTTTTTAATTCATATAATCTAAGTTCAAAAGAAGCTTTTTCTGAAGCGAGCGACAAATATATAAACAGTGTAAATCAACACAATAGAGATAACGGCATAGAAGTTCAAATTCTCGATAAAAATGGTTACATTGTTTCAACAACCAACGGATTTGAACACGATGAAAAAATTCCCGAATATAAAGAAGCTCTTGAATCTGATTTGAGAAAAGCTAAGTTTATCGGTAAAAATGAGAACAGAGAAAAGATTATGGCTGTTACTTTTCTGTTGCCTAAATATGCCGGAACGGAAACAGGTGCGATAAGATATATAACTTCATTGAAACAAACTGATAAAAACATTTTGCTTGTAAGTTTTATAGGGCTTTTAATAATTGTTTTAGTTGTTTTTTCATTCTTTCTTGTCGGCAACTTCTTCATTAAACCAATATCTATAAAAATAAGACAGATGAATAAAGTTGCGAAGCTTATGGCGCAGGGTGATTATTCCCAAAAAATAGAAGGTTCTGTATATGATGATGAACTTGCCGAACTTACAAACTCCTTCAACGATATGTCAAAGGAACTTGAAAAATCAACCGCCGCACAAAATGAATTTCTGTCGACTGTTTCACATGAGATGAAGACCCCGTTAACTGCGATTAAAGGTTGGAGTGAAACCTTGATTGAAACCGATCCAAATGACGAGCAAACAATGAAAACCGGACTTAAAGTCATTGAAAATGAAGCAGCCAGACTGCAGACTTCTGTTGAAGATTTGTTGATCCTATCGCGAATGGCAGCAGGAAGATATGAGATTAAAAAGACAAAAATGGATATATTGGCTGAGCTTGATGAGACTATATTTTTGTTTAAAGACAGATCCCGTAAAGACAATATATCTTTAAATTACACTTCACCGGATTATGCGGCAGGATTTTTAGGAGACCCGGACAGAATAAAACAAGTATTTATAAATTTACTTGATAATGCCTTTAAGTATACTGAACAAGGCGGACAAGTCGATGTTTTTACAAAATTAATTCGCCTGGACTATGATGTAAATGATGAGCTTCAAATAATAATTTCAGATACGGGTTGTGGAATAGATGAAGAAGATTTGCCTAAAGTCAGAGAAAAATTTTATAAATCAAATAATAATAAACCCGGTTCCGGTATTGGTCTTGCTGTATGCGATGAGCTGTTGAATTTACACGGTGCAAAGATGGAAATAGAAAGTAAGATTGAGGAGGGAACGACAATTAAACTTGTTTTCCCAATTGAAAAATCGAATATTATAAAAGACGGAGAAAATAATGAATAACAGAATAAATTATGGCGGACAGGCTCTCCTTGAGGGAATTTTAATGTTGGGTAAGAATAAAGGTGCCATAGCATTAAGATTGCCAAACGGAGAGATTGAAGTAACAGATCGCGAAATAAAAAGACTTAAAGACAGATATAAGATTGTAAATCTGCCTATAATACGAGGATTTATTAACTTTATTGAAACTATGGTCTTTGGATATA
>QWCB01002119.1_pt1 | contig 17178 bp, 4 predicted proteins | sample 1972511 | NCBI WGS metagenome assembly QWCB01 (sample SAMN09866719, study PRJNA288562) | Human gut metagenome isolate term5_stool, whole genome shotgun sequencing... | isolation source: gut | host: Homo sapiens | place: USA: California
AGCGATAAATAGATGATTTTGGGAGACGCTTTTGGATACGAACTTAGTTAGGTTCGTGTCCTTTCTTTTTTTGAAAAACTTTAGGACTCTATCGAACCAACAAAATTAAAGAGAGGAGCAAAAGCGTATGTTTGAATTTGATGTTAGCACTTTAAATTGAACTTTTTAAAATATAAGGCTATGGAGGGTTTGTCCTGTAACACTTTATATGGATATAGTAAAGACTTTAAAATTATTAATGAAGTTGCACAGGGAGAAAATCTTGAAGAAAAAGTTTTGAACTTTTTTCTTGAAAAGAGAGATCTCAAAGGTGGATATAATGGATATAGAAAAAGGCTCAATACTTATTTTAATTTCTTGATAGAGAGAGAAATAATTGAAGAGAACCCTATATTGAAATTAGGGATAAAAAGAAAGAAGGAAGATGCTGAACCTAGACCAGCGGAGAAAGAGAGTTTGAAAAAGATCTTGAATCTTCTGGACTTAAATTCTTATACAGAATTTAGAGATTATGTTTTCATATTATTGACTTTGGATACTGGTATAAGACCAGCTAAAGCGGTGCAAGTTTATGAAAATTTATTTGACTATTACAATAAGGATTTACGAATTACACCAAGTATTGGTAAGTGTCATAAATCTCGGATACTTCCATTATCAGATGGAGTGATTAAATATATAAAGAGACTGTTTGAAATTAATAAAAAGAATAACTTCAAGTCTAATAATCTCTTCTTATCTGATTCTGGTAAAAAATTATCAACAACGGCTATACAAAGAAAGTTCGCTAGATATTGTGATATTTTAGAACTATATGGAGAGAATAGGATAACCCCCTACCAGCTTAGACATTATTTCGCTACCACCTACTTAGAAAATGGTGGTATCATTGTATATCTTCAATATCTTATGACTCATGGTGATATTAAAATGACTAAGAAGTATCTGAAGATTAATCAAGATTCTGTTGCTAATGAACATAGAAGATTTTCACCCGTTAATGATATTATGTTCGGGAAAAAGAGAATAACAAAAATAAATATATAATAATTAGAAGAAAATTTTAATGAGAAATTGAGAATGTTTTGAATATATTGAATCGTATGGCATATTTCAGGTGTTTATTTATCTATAGTCTGTAAACAAATAAAATTATCTTTTTTTCTGTATAATAGTTTCTATATTTCTCCATGGCTATTCTATTAAATGTACTGATTGAATTTGAAATTTAGATTTCCTTCTAGAATTCTTTAAAGAGTTTTTTAATAACTTTAGGTAGTGTATATTTTGAATCTTAATTTATTTCCTTTAACTTTTTACCTTAAATCATGTACAGCTTAAAAATCGACTATCTCAACTTTGAAATATAGAAATAGGCACATTAAAAAATGTACCTATTCCTAAATTTCATATTTAATTATTCATCAAATTCACAATAACTCTAGCAATTTCCGCTCTTGTTATACTGTCTTTTGGCGCAAATTTTCCATTATTTCTGCCTTCAAACAATCCTCTTTTTACAGCTTTTTTAACTTCAAGCTTAGCCCAATCGGATATATCTTTTTCATCCTTAAACTCAATATTTTTTGCATCTTTTCTCTTGATGTTTAGATTTTCCACATATCTATTTAAAATAGCCGCAACTTCTTCTCTAGTTATTTCTCTATCTTTTTTGAATTCACCATCTTCATAGCCCATAACTATTTTATTTTTATATGCCCAATTAATATAGCCTGTATCTTCAGAGCTGATGTCTAAATCTTTAAAGTTTTTATCTTTGTAGTCATTAGGATTAATTCCTTGAAGTTTCGCTAAAGCCTTAACTAAAATAAGTCTTGTAGCTTTTTTGTCTGGTTCAAAATTACCATTTTTATCTTCCATAATTTTTTTATCAAGTATCTTCGCTATAAATTCTTTCGCCCAATGCTTTTCATAATCCATTTTATTAATTTCTTTAAAAGACTTTGCTTCTTTTTTTACTATTGTAGGTATAGAAAATACTTTAGCAGAATTATAACCTCTATTATCAGTATAATTATCAAAGCCCCTTTGAGCATTTTCGTTAGACCCTTCTTTTGGTTTAACATTAGGTTTTAAATTAGGCTTATCATCTTCTGGTTTATCTGATTCATTTTTTTTCTCTACATAAACTTTTACTTGAATATTATCATTAGAAAATTTATAGCCTAATTTTTTTAAAGATAAAGTTAAATTTTCTTCATTTTTTACACCGATATCTTTTATAAATAATTTATAAATATTTTCAGTCTTCTCAATTTTTTCAATCTTTGCTCCTAATAAATTTATATCTTCAATTTTAAGATTAATTTCTTCGGAAAGTTTTAAAGTAATAGTTTTTGTAGTTTCTGTTTCAGATTTTCCATCAGATTCTAAACTTATAACAATAACATTTTTTATTATTAATTTTCCTTCATTAAATTTCAAAGAACTAATAGCTTCATTTAATTTATCGTTTATTTTTTCGATTGCTTCTTGACTATCTGCCTTGTTTATTATACTTTCAGCTTCTTTAAGAACTGTGTTAAGATTTTCATAATCATCTTTTTTAACCCATTTTTTACCTAAAGGAATATCCGAACCGTCTTGACTAATTAGGATTTCTTTTTCAGCAAGTTTTCCTTTTGCAATATTAATAGCTTCAATAAGTTTTTCAAAATTTAAACTCACTTTTTTAAATATTACTTCAAGTTTCACATCTTTATTAGGCATTATAAACTCTGGCTTTTCTAGTTCTTTATCGTTACACAATATCTTATCCAGAACATAACCATCATTTGCTATTACTGATATAGAAATTCCTTCCCCCGCTACAGCTGTATTTTTATTTACTTTGGCGTTTCCATTTTCCGAAGTCAAAATTTCTATACTATGAAAAATTTTTTTATCCTCAAACTTTGGTGAGATCTGAAGATTACCGCTCCTCATTATAAACTTGAAATTACCATCACTATCAGGATATAAAAATTCCCTTTCTTTTTTTATTTCAGTTTTTGTACCATAATAACCATTTGGAACCTGATACTCAATATCATAGTCAAGATAAAAACCACTTAAAACTTTTTCATTTAAGTTACCGCTATAATTTAATTCTACAATTTCTCCTTCTTTACTATTACTTTTATTACTTGTTATTTCAAGCCCCGTAGAATTATTTTTGTTTATTGTATACTCTTTTATAGAATATGGCGTTTTTCCATATTTTATATTAAGAGTGCTTCTGTCTTTAGAAATTACTATTTGACTTTTTGGTTTGTCAACGTAATAACCGCTACTTTTTGATAAATCTACATTAATTGAATATACACCATAAGGAATATCTTTAATATTAATTCTTTGGTTATAACCAGGATATGGCATTTTAAATTCTAAATCATCTTGTTTTTTATCTAATCTTATTAATTTATAAATATAAGGTTTCCCATTTAAAAGCTGATTAAATATTCCAGCATCACTTTGTCCATAGTATCCCCAATCAGGCCAAATAGCTAATTCTCCTTTCTTATCTAAGTTTTTAAAGCTTTTCCAGTTAAAGTCTAAATTTTTATTATTTGTGCTTGGTCCTAAACTATATTCCAATATAGGCTTATCTACAAAGTAACCAACTACTGAAGTAATAGCTTCAATTTTATAAACTCCATAAGGTAGGTTTTCAAAATCTTTTATTTCTTCTCCTTTTTCATTTGTAACTTTATATTCTACTTCAAAATTATTATTTAATACTCCATCTACCCTTGTATTTATATTAAAACTCCCTTTTTTAGAATTATCATTCTTGTAAATCTTAAATTGTGGTGCCGCACTTTTTTCTCTTAAATCTAATTCGATTTGTGCAGGATCAGAAAAGTAACCTTCTGGTAATTTTACTTTTGCCTTATAACATGCTGGTGGTAATTCCAAATTCTTTCCAATAAACTTATGTCCGTCCCATTCTTTAAAATCATCGCCACTTAGGATATATTCCAATTCTAACTCAATATTATTTTCATTTATGCCTTGGGCTTGACTCGTATCAAATTGTGGTAGGATTTGATTAAATTTAGGACCAAGATATAGAAATTCTACATCTTCGTTAATTTTTCCGTATTGCCCCACTGTAAATGTTATTTTTTCGGGGATTAATTTCCAATCCTTAGCAGTACTTATACATTCTGCAGTCCATTTTCCTTCAGATATTTTTGTTTTAAATTCATTAAATATCTTTGAGCCAAACCCTGATTTAGCTTCAACATCAATACTATAACCACTTTTATTTGTTAACCTAATTTTAGGCCTTCCTATCTTTTCAAAGTCGCCCTTCTTTGTATAAACTTTTATTGGCAAACTTACATTGCTAGGAAATGTTCCTTTAAGGTTAAAAGTAATGTTAGGATTAATGTTTGATTTTGTTATTTCAAAATCTATTTCTGGTTCTTCACAAGAATATTCTATAGATTTTAATATAAGTTTTGCCTTGTATTTTCCTACTGGCAAATCTTTCATCCCTAAATATAGTTGATCTTTTTCATCATAAATTTTTATTTCATAATCTTTTTTATCTAAACTCACGTCTAAATAGTTATTTCCCCATGTATTTTTCTTAAAGCCTACGGATAAACTTCCCAAATCTTCTTTTTGTAAAATTGATTTTATAGATTTAAAAAACACATTGCCCGCAAAATCTTCAATCCTTAAATACGTACTAGTAATTTTATCTTTATCATATGGAATTGAAATTTTTTCGCTATAATCTATATGATTTTTATGTTCTAGATTTCCATCCTTATCATAAACTTCTATTAAAACTTTAGAAACTCCGCTTCCAGTCTCTGCAATATCTGCATTTATAGAGCCATCCATTACTTCCATTTTCGTCAGCTCTGGTTTTGTCTTATCTAAAATGATATTGAATTCATATTTTTGTTCCTTAGCATTTTTGTCTACACCTCTTGCATAAAACACGTATTTATAATTTCCTTCAGTAAGCAAATTACCATATGAATCTTTTCCATCCCAATTATATTTGTCACTTTCAGAATAAAGATTTCCATCGCCTGACTCAGATAAAGCTTCATTCTTCCTGCCAATATCAATTATCCCGTCTATTTTTTTCCCATTGTCTCCAATTAGTGTTTCTCCAGAATGATTTATCTTCCCTTCATAAACTAATTCACCTTCGAGATTATAAACCTTTATATGGTCTTGTATGTATTGAGAAATAAACACCCCTCTTAAACTTACATAATCTAAATTCCCGTCATTGTTTGGTGAAAAAGCTATTTTCTCTTTTTCAAATTTTCTTGTAAAATCTCCTGTTTTTGTAGTTTCTCCTAAAACTACAACTTTTTCTTTATTCGTTCCTATTAAACTTGTAAAAGGATTTGTTTTTTCAGAATTTTTTTGTCTATAATACTTCGGGTAATCATTAGAACTTTCTGATAAATCAGTGAATTCATATATAGGTCTTTCTAAAACAGGGCCGTCATAGAAATTTACTTTATTTCCATCCTTATCAATTTTTCTAAATCCTATATAAGGCAGTCCTATATCTGGTTGTTCTGGAGTATTTGAAACTAATTTTATAAATCCTTCAACGAAATATCCATTTGTGAAATCTTTCGATAAATCTTTGTCCTTTTCAGAAATATCAAAAGATATATTTATATTTTTACTTTCACCTGGTTTTAAATTAATTTCTTCTTCTCTTGTGATGTCATTTGTAATTTTTTCAACTCCTAAAGGAATTATGAATCCTTTTTTAGAAGAATCTAATTTATCTGTTTGGCAAGTAGCAACTATCTTATTAAATATAAGATTCTTAGTCTTACTTATATTATGAACAGTGAAATTTAAATCAAATCTCGTATCTACCGCTCCTAAGTTTATTTTAGAAACTTCTTTATCCTTGTTAGGAGTTAATGCACTTACATACGCATATGTCCTCAGTACATTGTCTTTGCTAATTAAACCCGCTCCTTGTTTACGAGGGGATACATAATTGTTTTCATTTTTTAATTTATTAGGATTGGCAGTTGACATCAATAAGTTTTTAATTAAATCATAATTTTTAGATTTATCACTATCTAAATTATTGCTAGGCAATAAAAGGTCATCATCTTTTTTTAGTCTTTCTTGTAACAACCCTGCAATTCCTGCTACTTGTGGAGCTGCCATTGATGTCCCTGATTTATCTCCGTGCGTATTCCCAGGTTGAGCTGCCCAAACATGTCCTCCTATCGCTGTTATTTCAGGTTTTAAATCGAATTCTGGGCTAGGACCCCAACTTGAAAAATATGACATTTCTCCATCATTGTTTAATTTAAAACTATTTTTTTCTTTCTTTATAACCACAAAAGCTGTTTCTTTTGACTTTTCTTTTAATTTTAAGCCTGCGGACCTTAAAACAAATATTGGCATAATAGCAGGGTCTTTGATTCCCATATTAACCCAATCATCAGTGTCAGTATTGTCATAAATTATAGCTGCTTTAGCTCCCTTTGACGCAACTAATGCAACTTTTTCATCAAAACGATTTAATCCTCTTTCTATTAAAGCAACTTTCCCTTTTAAATAATCTCCCGACAATTTACTAACTTCTTCTTTAGTAGCATGCCCTACATCAACTAATTCAAGTTCTTGGTCATATGCTTCGATTAACGCTTCTTCCTGGCATGGATAATAAGGAATTTTTTCACCATTAACTTCTAAATATGGAAGAACCACACTGTCATTATTCATTGATGCCACAGCTATAACATCTTCTATTATTGCTGGGTCGGATATCGTCCCATAATTCGGCTGATCTTTTTTAGGTGCTTGTACTTCGGAATCTGTATGTGCTGAATTACCTGTAGATACACTAACTAAAACCCCAGCTTTTCTTGCTATATCTACAGCCTTTAATACGTCTTCTCCTACATTTCTAAGTGTAGAATTTGGTACACCTATACTCATGTTTATGGAGCTAGCCCCTAAAACGATACTATCTTCAATTGCCTTTACATATTTGCTTGGCTCTGTACCACTATTTTCTCCGGCAAATATTGTCATTGCCAGTATTTGTGCATTAGGTGCTTGTCCTTTAAATCCTTTTGAAGCAGCTGCAATAGCAGCAACATGAGTCCCATGTGAAGGATTGCCACCTGAAACATTATCTGTATTATTAGCATAGTTAAATCCATAAGGAAATTTATTATTTATCCATTTACCTTGATAATTCTCTGGGGAAGCTATTCTTAATTTACTTAGCACTTCATTTATTTTCGATTCACTTTCATATTTTGCACCTGTAACATCTTCCATAATAAAATCTTTGTGTTCTGTATCAAAACCAGAATCTATTATGGCAATTAATTCCCCCCTACCAAAGGTAGTTTCTGGATTATAGCTTCTTTCCATAAGTTTTATTTTGTATTCTTGAGGTCTTTTTGCAAGTTTCAGGTCTGGGTAATTCAATGATATTCTTTCGACATCGTCTATTTCACTCAAAACTTTAAGTTCATCCAAACTTAAATTTAAACTCAAGCTTTGACTTACAATATAACTAACTTCTTCAAAGTATACATTGTGTCCCAATAATTTTTCAAAATCTGTTATAAATTTTTCATGATATCTTTTAGATAAACTTATCTGATCGCAAATTTTATCTATTGAACTAAAAGAAAAATCCTTAATTTTGTATTCATCTTTATCTTTTAATACCAATAGAACTGGAATTCTTTCATTTTGATTTACTAAAACACCTCTTCTAATTAAAGATTCTTTTATTTTTTCAAATTTTTTATTAGTCTTTTCTATACTAGCAGCTTCAATATTCCCTTCATTTTCACTATATGCCATTACAGGACTTAAAGATGTTAAACAAATAGTAAAAGCTAGAAAAAAAACAAATATTCTTTTCAACAATTTTAAAACCTTCCTTTTTTTATATTTTTATAAAATAAACTTGAAATAGTATTTCAATAAAAGTATTATGTACTAAATTCTTTTATAATTTTTTAATCATCTCGTATTTAGAAAATTGGTATCCCGTATCTAAATAATACATAAACTCCAAGCTTACTTTAGTTGATTTCGATTATAACTTGAATCTGTACACTATATGATTTTCAAAAATATATAGTATACAGATTCATTTCTTAAGCCATATTCTTAATTAATTATTTATTGTAAAATTTAATTTGATAAACAACTTATAAAGAATTTACAAAAGATTAATCAAATGAAAAGATGGTATGGATATTCCGCCATTATTATCAGTTACATTAATTAATTTATAAACTGCTTCTTTATTTCCCTTTTTTAAAATTAACTTATCATCACTTTCTATTTTATCGGTGTCATTTTTTATTGTTTCTTCATATGCTTTTTGTATCTTTATACTATCGTATTTATCAGCATTTTTAATTTTACCAATAAATTCTTTTACAGTTATATCACTTGTAAGTTCTTCTCTATCTCCTGATATTTCATTTTTCTTAATTGTCCCAAACTTATATGCTCCTCCAAAATCTGGAACTTCTAACTCTAAATCTTTATAAGTTTCTATTATATAGATTTTTGTTTCATTAACTGGAGCTAGACTTGAAGATGGCTTCTTTATTGTGACTTGCATTTTGTCTCCGTCTTTAAGCGTACTTTCATCAGTTAATTCATCCCAACCTCTTTTAAACTTAATACCACTGAACTTATCCCTATTTCTTAACTTAGATAGGAATTCTTTAACAGTCATAGCTTCAGTTATATTCGTATTTTGAGATTTAATTTTCAGAGAAAATTTATTGCTTGAGTCTACGATAAAATCTTCCCCAAAATCTGGATGAATTTCTTTTACTTCACTTTCTTCAAAAATTAAGTTATAAACTTTTGTTATTTTCTTAGGATCATTTTTAGCAGTAATACGAAGAGTATTTCCCTCTTTTAATTTATCTGAACTCTTAGCCTTTCTTACTTCTAATTTGCTAAAATCATTAGAATTTACAACATAGCCCAAAAACTCTCCTACAGTTAATTCTGTAGTAAGTTTTACTCTACCTGAAGAAATAGTCTTTTTGTCGTGGTCTACAGTGAAATTATCTCCAAAATCTACTTTTGATATCTCTATACTTGGATTAGGCATAATCGCAGGTTTTACAATTAAAATATATCTTTGAGGATATCCCCCAGAATTCGGAGATAGCAATACAAAGTCCCCTTGTTCTAACTTTTCTTTGCCCATCTTTGGTTCATAGGTTACACCGCTATTAACCTTAATTGATAGGAATTCATTTTTATTCTCAATAAGGTTTAAGAACTCTTCTACTGTTACGTTGGTATCTAATGCCTTATTTCCTGACTTGATTTTATTACCAAATGGACCTGCACCAGTTTCAACTGTAAATGCACTATTTCTAAATACTAATCCTGTCTTTTTTTCTTCAAGAATAATAGTATATTCATCTTTTTCTCCAGTTTCAACTCTTACAATAAGCTTATCTCCAGTAGCTAATTTGTCACTAGTACTTTTTGTATTGCCTATTTTATCAGCTACACTAAGGCTTTGCTTAGCATGTCCCTTTTCAATGTTTGATAAGAATTCTTCTACTGTAGTATTTTCTGTTATCTTTTTAAGACTACTACTTATTGTTTTTTTGCTTGGTATTATAGTATAAAAACCAATTTCTTTATCATCTTTCTTTGAAGTTATACTTAAATCAGAAGCTTCCTTAGATTTTTCTACAGTTATAACATAATTAGCCTTTGTTCCATCTTCTGCTGTAACTTCTAGATAGTCTAGTTTTTCAAGCAATTCTGTATCTTTCTTTTCTACCCTTGAAGGAATGAGTCTTACAACTTTTAGTTCTTGATTTGGATGCCCTTTTTGAATTTGCTTTAAAAACTCTGCTACTGTAACTTTATCGGTTATTTTAAATTCTCCTGATTTTATTAACCCTCTATCACCATTTATAATAATATTTAAATTGTCCTTGTTTTCTGAATTTTTTACAGAAGTAACTTTTTTATCATTACTAATTGGTTTTGCATTTGAACCTACTTCAAATATTGTATAAGAGTCATTTCTTGGGAATGCTTGAATGTGAGATGTATACACAACATTATCTTCTAAATACTTATAGGCTTCTTCGAGAGAGATTTTTCCGTTATTGTCAACATCTCCAACAACATCGCCATTTATTCCAGCAACACGAGATAAAACTTTAGTGAATTTACCTACTTTTTCTTTTTTATCTTCAAAAGAGTATTCATCTTCTGAACTAGCTGTTAACACTTTATATTCATTAGTTGTAAGATATCCAACTGAACGCTCTCTTAATAATGAAGTATCAAAAGCCCTTTGTATATTTTCATTAAATTCTTTTGAATTTATAGCTAAGCTTGTCTTTGAAGTAGAAGTTGTTACAGCATCTACTTTCTTGCCAATAAAACCGCCAGAATTACAAGAATCAAGTATTAACACTTTTGTTCCTGGTATCTTATCTAAAGCTTCTCTTAATTCATTTACACTAATCCATAGTTTTATTTGCTTTTCTTTGTTTTCTGCATAATCTGTAGTACAAATATAACTTATGCCATCTACATTATTTCCATGTCCAGAATAATATAAATAACTTACATCATTGGACTTAGCTCCCTTGAAAGCCTCGCTAATCTTATTCAAAAATTCTTGTTTCTTAGTATTTTCAACAACAGTGATATTCTCGAATTTATTTGAATCTATTTCTTGGCTTTCAAACACTTTTTTCATTAGCACCTTGTCTGTTTTTGGTCCTACTAAATTAAGCTTGTCATTACCATAATCACTATTTGCGACAATTAATGCCCTATATGTCTTTTTAGCATATTTTAATTTAATGGTTCTTTCTTCCTTTTGTTCATATTTTTGAACAATTAAGATATATCCATCCCTAACATCTGTAGTATCTTCGCCATTATTGTTTTCAATCTTAATACTTGCATTCTCTTGAACTTCTAGTGCATTTTTTATCTGATCCAATGTAGCATTTTCTGAAACTTCAATAAATGTTGTACCAAAATTAGAAACTATACTTTTATCTTTAATAGAAATAACTAAAGAATTATCTTGGTGTTCTTCAAATATAATTTGATAAATTTTTGTATTCTTTCCATTTTCAGCTGTTACTACCAAATAATCATTGTTTTGGATGTTTTCATAGCTTTTCTTATATTTATATATATTTTCATAAGATAAACTATTATTGTTTATATATTCTTTTGAATAGACTCTAAGAACTTGTCTTTCATTTCCCTTTACAATGTTTTTAATAAATTCAGATACACTTGTCTTATTGTTAATTGAATTGTTAATAGGCTTTATAGTATTCTCTTTTATTTCATATTTTGTTGAAGTTATAGTAGTGTCTTCGCTTAGTGGTTTTAAAGCCTTTTTAATATGAATAATAAACTTTTCACTCCTAAAGTTTATTCCAACTCTAGGATCTCTATATTTAACAATTATTTGTTTTGTACCAAACTCAGTGTCCTTATCATTTATTTGCAATTTATCTAGATATTCTTTTTTAATTGTTACTGTTTTTTTATCTGAATCGATATCTAAATATTTTCTATTAAAACGGAAGTTACCATTACCAAGATTTTCTATACTATCATCGCCCCAGTTTGTTGGGAATGGTTCAATATCTAGGCAATTTTCCAAATCGACATCATTTTTCTCTAATTCTAGACCTTTTGAATTTCTTATGCTTGTTATTTTAAATGTCATTCCGTTAATAGGTGCATTCCCTTGAGTAAATGTAAGAGTACTTACAGGTTCGACTTTTACACTAGAATTATTTACAATATTCAGTTTAAGTGTTGTCTTCGCATCTAAAATATTATTATCTAAGTCTGTTAAAGATACAACTACATCATGTGATTTCCCAAAAACAGGAGTTGAAATCATGTCTAAGAAAGTTTTCTTTATTGTTATCGTATCGCCATTTACTTCAAAATCTTCTTTTTTAGCTTCGCTATAAGATATTCTAACTTTTAAATTTTCTACAAGCTTTGTTTTAGAAATTTCTACATTATTTCCACTAGCATCTTTAATCTCATTTATCTTTATTTTTAGGCCTTCATTAGGAGCAAAGCTTTCATAAATAGTCGCTTCTTTATTTCCTTCAAACTCTGCCTTCATAGAAGAGCTATTGTCTACTGAAATATCAAAAGATTTTTGAACTTTTGAAACATTATTTGCTTCATCTTTATATTCAATCTTTATAGTTGAAAATTTCAATAAGTTATTTAATAATGTTTTGTTTAAAATAACCTTATCATTTTCCTCATTAACTCTAAACTCTGTTGTCTCTTTATCTCCAACAAAAACCTTAATGTTATTTGTAAGAGTTGATTTTTCCTTTGTAACCACATTTCCTGTTTTATCTTTAATTTCTAAAATTTCGACAGGAAGCTCTTCCGCATTTTTTAGAGTTATATTTGTAAATTGTGGTTTTATTACAAAATTGGAATAATCATTATCTCTAATATTTAAGATATGAACTTTTTCTTTTTCAACATTGGCGTTGTTTTGTAAATTTGCATTTGGTAAATCTATAGTTAAATCATCAGTAATTGTTAAAGATGGGTTTAATATAACTTTTCCGCCACCATTACCAACTATCTTAATAGATTTTACTTGTTTACTTTTAATTTTTTCGTTTGGAATTATTAAATCCTTATCATCATCTTTTACAATAATTAATTCTTCATTTTCGAGTCTAGAGTATTCCCTATTAATTTCATCTACAGGTTTTTTAAATCTAGTTGGATGACCCATGTATATAGGAGTGCAATTTAAAACTCCATCATTCTTATCATTTTGTTCTTTTGAAGCAATTGTATTAATTTCAAATAAGTCTTTTAAAAATTTTTCTTTATCATTGTAATATTTTTCATTTATCTTGACACCATACACACTTTTATCTACATATGCAATGCCAAGTCCAACTTCAAATTTATTTCCTACTTTTCCCGTTGGGTCAGCAAAACTTGTAGTTTTTATTTCTTTGGAACCGTATTTAGAAATGATATTATTTTTTACATTTATATCCTTTCCTCTACCAAAAAGATTGATATCAATACCATTTTGACCAATGTCTTCTAATATATTTCCCTCTACACTTAAACTAGCATTTTCACTAACAGCAACGCCTATACCGTGATATCCATATCCTAGTATTTTATTTTCTTTAATTTCTGTAAGTGTTCCATTTTTAGTTCTAGTATTAATTCCAATGGCAGAATTATTGTAATTTTTACCTTCAATATCTGCACCAAGACCCTTAAAAGTATTATTATTAATCTTTAAATAGCCACTATCTAATGAAGACAAGATTTTTATACCGTTTTTAGCACTTCCAACATTATTTCCAAAATTAAATGTGTTATTTATAATCTCTAAGTCAGATATAGGCATCTTAGTACTACCAGATTGAGAGATAGCCGAATCTAATATCATGCTTTCTTTTGGTGTTTCTTCTAAGAAAAAGTTTAGTCCTTCAATTCTTTTTGTAGAAGATTGTAAATCTAGTCCACCATTAATTTGATTACCCTTAAGACCAAGTACAGTTTTGCTTGTTTTAAAAGGTTTATCTAATTTAACTTCCCCAACAAAAAGAGTAATATTTTCACTAGCATCTTTGTCATCATAAGCTACAAGTTCTCCATCTTTATCCATATAGATACCGCTTGTAACTTCTGGAAGTTTACCATTAAATTTTTCGCATTTTATTTTAAGATCTTCTGCATATAAAAGTACTTTTGTAGTATCCTTAAAAACTTTACCTATGCAATAATTCTTCGATGAAAGATATTTTTCACTTAAAATATTTTTAATTTCTTCTTTATTAGCCTCTTTATCCACTTCAAATAAATAAAGATTGTTTCCTACGCTAGTCATTTTTAACGGGTTTGACTTATTATCTGGAAGGCTAGGCTTATCTGGTAGTTCTGGTTTATTTGGAATATTTGGTTTATCTGGAATATTAGGCTTATCTGGTGTACCTGGTCCATAAGAGCTATTACCTGAGTAAGAATTGTTATAACTATTGCTATTTGTTGATGAACTCTTGCGTTCCTTTACTTCATTTGTTTTAGTGTTTTGGTCTTTCTTTTTCCCAACTAAACGCTTATATTCTTTAATTCCCTCTTCTGCACTATCAATTAATACACAAATCTCTGCTCTTGTAATTGATTTGTCTGCCTTGAAAGTTCCATCTGGATAGCCTTTCATATACCCTTTTTCTATCATTAAATTTATTGAATCTCTAGCCCACGATGGAATTTCATCCTTAAAAACTAATTTCTGTTCTTTCTCTATATTCTTTTCTTTTGAAAATATCCTTGTCAGAAAAGTCGCAGCCTCAGCTCTAGTAACCTCTGAATTTGGTCTAAATGTCCCATCTGGATACCCATATGTATAACTTTCACCAACAGCTATTGAAATACCCTCATAGCACCATAGATCTGACGATACATCGCTAAATTTTACATCAGCTTTTTTTGAAAAACCAAAAGATTTATTAATTATACTAATAAATTCTCCTCTTGTGATTTTCTTGTCAGGCTTAAAAGTTTTATCTTCATACCCATTAACTATTCTCTTTTCAGCAAGTTTAATAATACTAGTTTTTGCCCAATGGTTTTCTGGAATATCATTAAATTGATTTAGCTCACTTGGCACATTAGCAAAAATTGAAACTTGCAAAACAGAAACCAACATAATAAACGCTAATAAAAACGTCATTGTTTTACAATAAATATTGTTTTTTTTCATAAAAACCTCCTTGTGTAATATTTTTATATTTTTGGTAAATATGTATACCATGGAAAGGTCTTTAAAATAAGAACCACAACACACAATTCCGTTAACGATAACCTTTCTCAATTGATAATTTTATCAGTTTTTCTCTTTACGGTCAATATAATTCTATTTAATGCTTAAGAAGACATCCACGCCTTATCCATTTCTTACAAAATTTAAAACCCCTCCTTCCTTATTTAGGATTTAGGGGTTTAGTTTATTTTTATAACCTATTGTGTTTATGCTTTTTAAAAAATATACCTTAGCGGTATTTCTCTTATAATGTCTTCCTCTTTAAAGTTTAGGCTTGTTCCTTTTTGTCCTGGTGCTTGAGGTGTTGTCCCCTCTCCTAATTCCATATCTTCTCTAATTCTCCAGAATACTGCTTTTCTTTCTATTAGATCCACATATGCTATTTCTACTTTACTTCCATTTTTTACGAGCCCTAAGAAATTTTTATATTTGCTTCCCCGTCCTTGTCTTATGGCGTTAATCATTTCCATACCTGAACACCTAGTTAGCACTTCAATATAATGATTCCTGTCTTTAACTTTTAAATCAGCTTTATCGGGGTTATTGCTTAAAATTCCAGGGTTCACAAAAGTGAAATTCTTATCCACTCATTTTTTAAATATTGATGTATTCATATTCATGATTAAATATTTTTGCAATCCTCTTTCAACAATCCAAGAAAGAACGAGATTGAGAAGATAAACATTGATGTCTCTATAATTTTGTGCATATATTGTTTTTTCTTTTCTTGGCAAATAATTAAATGCTTCTGTTGTTTGATAAAATTCATTTGCCGTTATTAGTATTAGTCGGTCAAATAATCCTAATTTGTTTGACCAATCTCAGATCTTTTTATCTGTCATTGCATTTGCCATATTAGAGAAGGTAGACTTGTTGCTATTATCTCTATTTGCATCAAAGTCTAAGAAAGTCTTATTCTTTTCAAACCTCTTTGTTGCCTCTAGGGCATCTATAGTTCCTATTATTGGATATTGAAGTGTTATATCTTGTTTTGTTGTCTTCTTGCAAGCATATATATAATCATCAATTCCTTTATATTTTAATGGGAATAGTACTGTTTTTATTTCCATGTCTAATTTATTTTCATCTTTATATGCATGAAGTAATGCAACAATATCAAAGAAGTTTATCATTTTATAATAACCTTTCTTGCCGTTCTCTTCTCCTAATTCAAAGATGTCATTATCAAGAGCTAGGACTATTTTTCTTTTGTAGTTTCTACCTGCACCATTACACTCATTTTAGCTTGTGACACGGGCGTTTCGCCCAACCTGCTTAACCGAATATGAATAATGAAGAGATAGTTGACAGTTTTTATTTCGGATGTTTCAACCCTAAAGTCGCATCGTCATACTACTTCTTCATTATACAAAAATAGTGCAAGATAGGAATTACTTCCTTTCTTACACTATTTATGGTACTAAATAATCTCACGCTATCCGGATAGCATTTAAAATAATCTAATGCTCTACGTAGCGCATTAAAAAATAATATAAGTTTATAAGCCATTTTTAAATAAAAAAAGCTTAGTAGCTCTGCATTTATCTGCAACTACCAAGCTTCTTTTTTATGAAGTTTTTTTAAAAACAATTTATTCTAAATATCTTTTACTTATTTACTAATCTTTGGATCTCGTATTACTATATCATCTTTTAATGGTGTTTGATATTTTTCTCCTCTAAATGCTACCAATTCTTCTTTTGCTTCTTTTAATATTTCAGGGTTATTCATAGCTTTTATAGCTGTTAGAGCTAAGACTTGGATTGCCTTTGCAGTTGCTTTTTTTGCGTATGGTGTGAGTCCTTGCGCTGTCATTTGCCATGTATGAAGACTTGTTCCAAGCGCAGCTGTCGCCATATTAAGTTGGATTGTTGGCGCTGCATAGCTTAAATCTCCAACGTCTGATGTGATGGTCATGGTTCTTCTCTTAAAATCAAGCGGTTCGACTTTTGTTTGTATACCACACTTTATCATTTCTTCTACTTCTTTAGTTTCGAATTCATCTAAAAGTCTTTCTTTTGTAGCTTCTTTTACTGATTCTGCTTGTGTTTCATAGAATTTTCTTGCTAGCTCAAAATCTTTCTCATCAAATTCTGGAGCACCTATTTCTTTAAATGCTTCGTCCATAACTTTTGCCAATGTTTTATTTGAATGGTAATCGGAAATTGCAACGATCATTTTTACTTCAACTTCAGTTTCGCACATCATCGCTGCAGCTTTTGCAATATTGTCCCCTCTTCTTGCTATGTCTAAGGCTTCTTTTATTTTTGGAGCACGATAAAAATATCTAAGTCCTGCATGAGATTGCACGACGTTTGGAGCACTTCCTC
>QWCB01002121.1_pt1 | contig 17170 bp, 16 predicted proteins | sample 1972511 | NCBI WGS metagenome assembly QWCB01 (sample SAMN09866719, study PRJNA288562) | Human gut metagenome isolate term5_stool, whole genome shotgun sequencing... | isolation source: gut | host: Homo sapiens | place: USA: California
TAATGACCATATTGAACATCAGCAAAATGCCATGGTTTGAAGAAAAGATTGTAGTGCACGATCTTAGGATCTTGAATTTCAGGAATGCTTTCATTTGGCATAGCATCCCATTCTTTAGGTAGGTGATAAATCTTATCTTCGCAAATTTCATTCATGTAGGCTTGATCAGGGTCAACGTTATCGAAATGATATTTATTCATTAAGTAATAGAATTTATCAACAAACTTTTTGTCTCTAAAGGCCTTCATATTAAACAGAATTACACCATTATTGATGTATTTTTCTGCAGGAAAAATTCCCTGACATTCTTTAATGTACTTTTGTAAAAGTGGCATGTAACGAATTGATAAGTCGGGACATGAAGCAAACATGTTGTCGGCGATATCAATTTCATACATTTTAGCAATATCAGTACAGATAATAGTATCTGCATCAAGATAAACTGCCTTGTCATATTGAGGGAACAATTCTGGAATGAATAGTCGGTAAAAAATTGACATAGTAAAGAATTGAGCACGCAAGTAGTTTTCCTTAGTATTGTGAATTGGCTTAACCATGTCATCGTCAATATGAAAGATTTGAACATGAATATTATCAGTTGAAAGATCTTCTAAGCTCTTTTTGTGCTCATCAGATATCTGTTGGACTAAAAGGGTAATCGTATAGTCCTTCTTGGGGTCAGTATGGTCAATTAATGATTTAATTGAAACATATGCATATGGCGTATAATTATCGCTAATTGTGTAAAAAACAGGAATGGTTTTCAAAATAAGATCCTCCTAAATTATTTTTTTAAATTATTTCGTAATTTGAGATATTCGTTAAGCAAATCATCATATTCATGTAAATGAAGTACACTGTGTACGCGATCAACATCCCATGGCTTAACTGTTTGAGTATGGAAATAAGGCCAAAACCTAAAGCTAGTAGTGAAATGTTGAATTTTGGTGTTTTTTTGCAAATGATATTGCTCATTATAACGGCGTGGTGCTACTCGCTTGGCTACAGCTAGCTTGTTTATTGCTGATTGGTCGGGCAAAAACATTTGCTTAACCTGCATCATATGCCGCACCTCGGCAAAGAGATCAGTTTGCTTAATTTTCTTCATATTCAGCAACAAAACGCCAGAATTAAGATAATCAAATGCGCGCTTGGTCTTAAGATTGTGGAAGAAGAAGCGGCCCCAATAATCAAGTACGCCCACTAATTCGATTCCGGTAATATCCTCATTGTAAAAAGTTGTAATATCACCGCGAATGACAATGTCATCGTCTAAATAAAGAATGCGATCAGGAATCTGTGGCAATTGGTCTGCAAATAAACGCAACATAGCATATGGCGTGAAGCGAGTATTCATGTTAGCGGTTGGCGGTTCCTGTTCAAATAACTTGGTGCAGTCAATTAATTCAACTGTACTGTTAGGATTGGCTTTTTTTACTAAAGAACGTAAAAAATCAGCCGCATGTTGTGAGAAAGGGTGATATTTACGTTCATCACTGTGTGCCTCCATCGTTAAAATATAAAGATGCAATTCTTGAGCACCAGAATTTTTGATTAAAGATAAGGTGGAAATCAAAACGCCATCTTGAGCATTTTCATCTCCACAAAAAAGAATATTCATGATAAACTCCTATTTTTTATTTCTTTTGAATATATTGACAATATTCATAATCGCTATTTTTTGCACGCTGCTTCATTACCTGCCAAATTTCATCGTGAAGCTTATTTTGAGCTTCCTTACGGCTTAAATTTGTATCCGGGTAAAAGGGCCCATCAATGTAAATAACGGCACTAGGCCGCTTGCTAAGCCACTTTTTATGGTAGGTTTTGGTCATGACGAAACTAGGCGCATTTAATTTAACTGGAAAGTGCATGCTTGTTGCATCGAACGGGCGAATCTTCGTGTAATAGGGCCAGACATGAGCTTCAGGGTAGATGAGAATCTCGCCCTTTTTATCCTTAATCACAGTTTGAATGGCTTTAATTAGTTTGAGCGATTGCTTCATATTTTTGCCAACAGGCAGACCGCCGTAGCGTACAAGATATTTGCCAATGAAGGGGATGCCCCAGTTAGCTTGATTAGCAATAGCATAAAAATTTTTGATTGGAAAAATTGTGAGCGAGGTAAAGACATCCCCCATGGGTCTAGTATGGTTGCCATAAATAAAATAGCCCCCATTGACTTGCTTAAGTTTTTCTTAACCAACGACTTTTACATGATCGAAGAAGCGGAAAACCACCCAACCAAAAGTGCATGCTAAGTGACGAGCGGTAGTGGACCAGATTCTAGCTCCAAGAGAATTAGGTAGAATAACGTAATTATCGGGTAGACTGAAATTTTGATCGTGACTATCGACTACATCATCGGTTGTTTTTTGGTAATAATAAATCCGTTTCATCTTGCCCTCCATGATACTTATGTATCCTATGATACCATGGAAAAAAGCCTAATTCCTAAGACGAGAGGAATGCTGAAAGAAAATAAAAAAGATTCGTAATTTCATGATCGAAAAATACGAATCCTCTGTAAAATAGCATAAAAAAAGCACCGCCTTCTTGCAGTGCATCTTTCATATTATGGGTGGCCAGGGGATCGAACCCTGGACCCACGGATTAAGAGTCCGTTGCTCTGCCAGCTGAGCTAGCCACCCATATTTGTTCATCAGCTCCCGCCGACATTTAAATATATTACCAGTAGTTTTATAATTTGACAAGCTTTTTTTGAAAAAAGTTGAAAAATAATTTGAAGCTAGCAAAAAGCGCCCATAATGGCCGCTTTTTTACTAAAGTTTATCTTGAATATGATAGGCTGTGCCTTGCTGATCCTGCTTCATGTGATCTGCATAGTAAACAGCATAGACACCGCTTTGATCATTTTTGGCAATCACAATTTGGCGCCCTGTTGGACGTTCTGCCTTAATGATTTGAGCACTGCGGCGTGCTTCTTTAAAGTCGTGTGAAGATGCGATGGCATCCCCTGGATTAAAAAATACAGCTTCGTTCATTGTAAAGCCCCCTCGTACAAATTCTAATTTTATTTTACCAAGAAAGCCCTTTCTAAATCCAATTTAAGAAACAAAAAAGAGATAAGATCAACATCTTATCTCTTGCGAAAAATATTATGGGTGGCCAGGGGATCGAACCCTGGACCCACGGATTAAGAGTCCGTTGCTCTGCCAGCTGAGCTAGCCACCCATGTCGTTGAATCAATCAACAGATATTATTATGCTATTGTTGATAAGAAAATGCAAGCTTTTTTTGAAAAAAACAAAAATTTTTGGCTAATGTTACAAAATTCAGTATAATGTAAGGGCAAAGGAGGCATTCCCGATGCCAAAGAAGATTCTCGTCGTCGACGATGAAAAGCCGATTTCTGATATTATCAAATTTAATTTAACTAAGGAAGGCTTTGATGTCGACACCGCCTATGATGGCGAAGAAGCTGTTAAAAAAGTTGACGAATACGACCCGGATCTAATGATTCTGGATTTGATGTTGCCCAAAAAAGATGGGTTGGAAGTTGCGCGTGAAGTTCGTCAAACGCATGACATGCCAATCATCATGGTAACTGCTAAAGATACTGAAATTGATAAAGTCTTAGGACTGGAAATGGGTGCAGATGACTACGTAACCAAGCCGTTTTCTAACCGGGAATTAGTTGCCCGTGTGAAGGCTAACCTGCGTCGTCGTGATATTGTTAAAAAAGCAGAAGCTGCCAGCCAAGAAGAGACCGATAAGAATATTAAGATCGGTAACTTGGTCATTATGCCAGATGCCTATATTGTAGAAAAAAATGGTAAGAAGATTGAACTTACTCACCGTGAATTTGAACTTCTTTACTATTTAGCTCAACATATGGGACAAGTTATGACTCGTGAACACCTGCTTCAGACTGTTTGGGGTTATGACTACTTCGGTGATGTGCGGACTGTAGACGTAACGGTGCACCGTTTAAGAGAAAAGATTGAAGATAATCCAATCCAACCTCAAATTTTAGTTACCCGTCGTGGTGTTGGCTATTATGTAAAACAGCCGAGTGAAGAATAATAAAGAAAGCCACAGAACTGTTATGGTAGTGGCTTTCTTTTTTATATTTTTTAGATATTGAATGAGTAGAATGAAAAAATTCAAAGCAAGATTAAATAGTACATTTAATTCCATTAATACTAAAATTGCAATTGTGTTCATGCTGATGCTACTGGCAACAATTGAAGTTATTGGAGCTTATTTTACCCGTCAATTAGAGCAAAATAGCATTGAAAATTTCCAATCATCAATCCAGATTCAGACTATCGTCAGCAATCAGTTAGCTAATCAGTTGACCAGTGATAATAAAAATACTAATGATCGCTTGAATCAAATTGTTAATGACTACAATAATGATGCAATTAGTGAAATTATTGTTGTCGATAATAAGGATACGATTCGTGCCGTTTCTAACTTAAATGATAAAAGTAAGATCGGTCAACGGATTAACAATACTGATGTGAAGCAGGTTATTTCAACTGGACATCAAATTAATAAAGTGGTCGATGATCATGGCAATTACATGATTCAAATATCGCCGTTGACTAGTGGCAATGGCTCTAACAATACTGTTGGTGCTGTCTATGTTAAAGCTAGTATGCAAGATGTCTTTAACAATTTGCGCCAAATTTCATTGACTTTCTTGATTGCGTCATTGATCGCGGCTTTATTAGGTGCATTTTTGTCATTGGTTATTTCCCGGGCAATTACGCAACCGATCGAAGAAATGCAGAAACAAGCATTGCATATTGCTGATGGTGATTATTCAAGTCAGGTAAAAATTTATTCCAATGATGAACTAGGGCAATTAGCTAAAGCATTTAATACCCTGTCCGTACGAATTGAACGCTCACAAGAAGAGTCTGATAGTGAACGGCGGCGACTAGATAGTGTTCTGTCACACATGAGCGATGGAGTTCTAGCCACTGATCGTCATGGTAACGTCAGTGTGGTTAATCATATGGCACTAAACTTTTTAAATAAAAAAGAAGACGAGGTTATCAATAAGCCGATTGCTGAAGTACTGGGACTAGAAGATACTTCGTCACAAGATTTGATTTCTAGTCAAAAAGAGATCGTTATTACCCTTGATCCAGGTACGCGGGATGAAATTATTTTGCATGCTAGTTTTTCTTTGATTAAGCGGGTAACTGGCTTTGTATCAGGGTCAGTTTGTGTATTACACGATGTAACTGAGCAACAAAAGAATGAAGATTCACAAAGACAGTTTGTTTCTAATGTCTCACACGAATTGAGAACACCTTTAACAAGTTTGCAGGCTTATATTGAAGCTCTTAATGAGGGTGCTTGGAAGAATCCAGAGATTGCTCCTAAGTTTTTGGAAGTTACCCAACAAGAAACTAGTCGGATGATTAGAATGATCAATGACTTGTTGAGTTTGTCTAGAATGGACCGTGGCGTTTCAAAAATGGATCTAGAATTTGTTAACTTAAACGATTTTGTTAACCATATTCTTAACCGTTTCGATATGATTGTTAAAACAGATAAAAATAAAGAAAAGAAGAAATACACAATTAAGCGTGAATTAGGCAGTCAAGCCTTATGGGTGGAAATCGATACCGATAAGATGATGCAGGTAATTGATAACATTATGAACAATGCAATTAAGTATTCACCTGATGGCGGTGTAATTACTGTTAGAATGACCCAAAACCAAAATCATGTTATCTTAAGTATTTCTGACCAGGGCTTGGGTATTCCAAGAAAAGATCTGGGTAAAATCTTTGACCGCTTTTACCGAGTTGATAAGGCACGTTCCCGGGCCCAAGGTGGTACCGGCTTGGGCTTGGCCATTGCTAAAGAAATTGTGGAAGCTCACCATGGTAAAATTTGGGCTGACAGTAGCGAAGGCAAGGGGTCTACTTTCTATATTTCCTTGCCATATGAACCGATGACAGAGGAGGATGATTGGGATGAAGTTTAAATTCAAATTCGGTGAATTTTTCTTAGGCTTAGCTACACTGATCGTCATTGTCCTCTCAATTGTGCTTTGGATCTTTATTATGACTAGTGATCAGCGCTTTAGTAATATTGGTCAGCAAAATCAAAATAATATCACTAAAGAGCAAACGCGTAGTCACAATTTTAAGTCATTATATGATTTATATATTCCAACTACTTCATATGGTTTTGCTAATGGAAATTTGTGTCAGCTATATGATTCAAAAAATAATTTGACTTTAGAATTTACCAAAGAGATAAAAAAAGCCAAGGCCACTAATAAAATTAAGAAAATAGTTGATACTAGAACTAAATATGAAGAGTATTTAAACAATCCCAACTATGTGCAGTTGGTTTATCCAGATGAAATTACTTTCTCCTTATTTAACCAGTTGAATAATGCCGCAAATGATAACCGCGAGTTTAACCGCTTCTTTATCTCGCAGTCAAATCACTGGATTTATTTGGGAAATGATCAGACTAATGAAATTTATCAAGTAAAAATTGCTGGCGCAAATTTTGATAAACTACGTAAATATGCACGTAATGCTAAGAGCAAGTATCCAGTTAGATTAGTTCGTTTAAAGGAAGGCTATTCACCGTTTTACATCAAGACAATGAATGCTAAAGTTTATAGTTACTTGACTAATCATCAATCGTATTCTTACTTTGTTTCGCGTTTATTAGGTACATCTGGCGTTACTAGTAAGACTAATAAGAATGGTCAAACGGTATATTCTTTGAACTACTATACTCGCTTAAGAGTGCCAGATTCTAATTCAGGTGAGCATAATTATCTTTATACTCATTATGAAAAAAATAAGATCCCCAATACTACTAACCGCTTATTAGATAGCGTTTATTATGTTCACCAATTGGGTTTAACCGAGCAAGATTTACGCTTCTTTGATGCAGATGGTGCTAATGTTAGTTATCTAAACTATATTGAAGGTATTCCTGTTTTCTTAAATAAGCATGATTTGCAAGTCAAGACGACCTTTTCAACAGATTCGATTAATGTGGCCTTTAATAGTGTAAACTTCCAAATTCCAATTCCGTTTGATGGTCAAACTAAGCGGTTAAAACCAACCCAAGATGTTGTTGATGAATTAGTCAATCACGGCCTAAAGCAGGAAGATATTCAACGAATTATCGTTGGTTTTGCTGAAGAAAAGGATTCAAGTCACCATAGTTTGATTAACTTGATCCCAACGTACTATATCAAAGCCTACGATGAATGGAAGAGCCTAGGTGAATGGGAAAAGCAAGACGTATCTACCTACCGTGAAGCTGATCAGTTAACTGTTAACGAAGGGGGAAAATAGAAATGGACCATAAACGAATCGAATGGCTATTTTTCGTTGTTTTCTTTTTAATTGATATTTATCTTGGAATCGAAATTCTCCGTTCTCCCGTTAATTTAAGTAACGCTGATACCACTACTCGTAGCGTTGCTAGCATCCGCAATGAAATGAAGTCAGACAATATTGATTTGCCCGATAAGATTTCGGATGCACCAGATTCTGGTTATTATTTAGCTACCAAGAATCGTGACTATCTCTCTGGCAAAGTTAGCTCGCTGACTAATGTAAATGCCCGCTATTCTAAAAGCGATAATGTGCTTTATGGTGAACCAAGACAAGCAGTCCTTTTGAGTAAAAAACCTAAGGAAGCTTTAGAACAAATTGAAGATTTTAAGAATGATTCGAAAAATATTCCTTATGGTAAAGAATTCAAGTATGAACCTGATATGTCGAGTGAAGACAATTATGTTTTTGTGCAAAACTCAGATTATGGTGAAATTTATGCTAACTCGGCCCAATTGAATATCAATGTAAAAGATAATCAGATTATTAATTTTACTGAAACATATATGGGGCAAGCTAGTCCAGTGCGTGAATTACAGTCAACCATCAGTGCTTGGCGTGCTGTGCGTGCGATGTACACTGATCGTGAGTTGACTAATAATTCGCGCGTAACGCAGGTAAAATTAGGTTACTCCAAACTGACAGAAGTACGTGGCAGCACAATCTTGTTGCCAACTTGGCTGGTTTGGGTAGAAAATAAGACAACTAAAAATATCACGATGAAACGTATTAATGCATATACGGCACAGATGCTACAATCGAGTACCTATAATGTAGAAAAGTAGAAGGGACAAAAATTGAAGGTTTCCGTTTTAGCAAGCGGCTCGACCGGCAATACCAGTTTAATCGTTACAGGCCAGCATAAAATCCTGATGGATGCTGGCATTTCTGGTAAGAAAACTAAAGATTTGCTAGCCGAAGTTGGAGTTGATATTAACGAGATTGATATGGCCTTTTTAAGTCATGATCATACCGATCATAGTGGCGGACTCGGCGTGTTGATGCGCCGTTATCCTAAGATAGATGCTTTTGCCAATAGTGGGACTTGGCAGTATTTATTGGATACGAAAAAAATAGGTAAATTACCGGCTGAACAAATGAATACAATTGAACCAGGCAAAACTAAAACTTTTGGTGATGTTGATATTACTGCCTTTGCAACTAGTCATGACGCAGCTGAGCCGCAATATTATGTGTTTACTAGTGGTGGTAAGCGGGTCGCTTTTTTAACTGATACAGGTTATGTATCAGAAGAAGTTGAAGGGACAATTGAAGATGCTGATGCCTATATGATGGAATTTAATTATGATAATATGATGCTCAGAGATGGACCATATTCCTGGGCACTGAAGCAGCGAATTTTGTCGGATGTAGGCCATTTATCTAATGACGAAGCAGCCCAGGCATTAGTTGATGTAGTCACACCTAAAACAAAGCATATCTTTTTAGCGCATCGCAGCCAACATAATAATACGGAGTATTTAGCTCACGAAACGGCAAAGGAAATGCTGCTTGAGGGGGATGCAAATTTGGATGATGATGTTAAGATTATTGATACAGAACCTAATCAGCCTACAAAATTAGTTGAAATTTAGCAGTTTTCACAACATTTTTTCATATAATATTCAAATTTAATCGGTATGATTAGTAAACAAGATGAGGGGAGAAGCAAGTATGGTAGAAAATCAAAATAATAATAACAATTTACAACAACCTAGAAAAAAGAATACTAATGGTAAAATCATTGCCACTGCAGCGATTGTCGGTGTAGTTGGTGGCTTGATCGGTGGAGGCGTTTCATATTACGCAGCTGATCAAATGAATAATGCATCAGTTAATAATGGTGCCGCTCAAACTAGTGTATCTTCAAGTAGTAGTAAAGTTTCAGAAAAGAGTGCTAAGACTAGTGGCACAATGACTACTGCATATAATGATGTAAAAGGAGCGGTTGTTTCAGTTATTAACTTAAAACGCCAATCAAGTTCTAATAGTACTAATTCACTTTATAATAGTTTATTCGGTAATGATGACAGTGATGATAGCTCTTCATCAAGCAGCAAGGGCAAGCTTGAGACTTACAGTGAAGGCTCAGGTGTAGTCTACATGAAATCTAATGGCAAGGGCTATATCGTTACTAACAACCACGTTATCTCAGGCAGTGATGCTGTTCAGGTAATGCTAGCTAATGGCAAGACAGTAAATGCTAAAGTTGTTGGTAAGGATAGTACAACTGACTTAGCTGTGCTTTCAATTGATGCTAAGTATGTGACTAAGACGGCCGAATTTGGCGATTCTAAGAGCTTACAAGCTGGTCAAACTGTCATTGCCGTTGGTTCACCATTAGGTAGTGAATATGCTTCTACGGTAACGCAAGGGATTATTTCAGCACCGGCTAGAACCATTTCTACTTCATCAGGCAATCAACAAACGGTTATTCAAACTGATGCCGCAATTAACCCAGGTAACTCAGGTGGTGCCTTGGTTAACTCAGCTGGTCAAGTGATCGGGATTAACTCAATGAAGTTAGCCCAATCAAGTGATGGTACTTCTGTCGAAGGAATGGGCTTTGCAATTCCATCAAACGAAGTAGTTACGATTGTGAACGAATTAGTTAAGAAGGGTAAGATTACCCGTCCACAACTTGGCGTAAGGGTAATCGCACTTCAAGGTATTCCAGAAGGCTACAGAAGCCGCTTGAAGATAAATTCTACTTTGAAGAGTGGTATTTACATTGCCTCAGTAAACAAGAATAGTTCAGCTGCTAATGCCGGAATGAAGAGCGGCGACGTTATTACCAAGGTTGACGGCAAGAAGATTGATGATGTGGCATCGTTACACAGCATTTTATACAGCCATAAAGTCGGTGATACCGTAAATGTTACCGTGAACAGAAATGGTAAGGATGTCAACTTAAAGGTAAAACTTGAGGGTAACTAAAAATCAAAATAGAAGTTAATTAAAAGAAAAAAGGCTATATCACGCGGTTTAAACGTAGATATAGCCTTTTTGTTAACTTTTTAAATGTGTAACATCAAATTGTTCGGAATTATTCGTTGTCAAACAGACACCAGCCTGTTGATAAGTGCGGATAACTCTGTGGATTGTGTATAACTTGATAAATATAGGTTTATTAACTTGTGGAAAAATATGATGATTTTGACCTTATTTAGTGAATTCTATTTGAGAAAACAGGCGTTCATGCAGGTATAACAAGCCTTAAGAGATAAAGTTTGTGAAAAAAGGCTTTCATAAAATCGATGTGAATAAAGAAATTTTAGAAAAATTATTAAATACAACTTCTGGGGTATAAGTAAAATAATACCACAAAATGTTGAAATTGGTCTTTGAAGTTTTGTGGAAAAGTTTGGGTAAATAGTGTGGAAGGGATGTTAGTATTGTGCTGGTAGATTAAAATTATGAATGGAAAATTAGCTATGCTTGTTATAATAGAAGCATGAATATCAAAATTGTATGTGTTGGAAAATTAAAAGAGAAGTATTTTAGGGATGCAATTGCGGAGTATGAGAAACGACTCAGTCGTTTTGCAAAGGTGTCCATTGTACAGGTGCCTGATGAAAAAGCACCGGAAAAATTCAGTGCAGCTGAAGATGAGAAGGTTAAAGAGATTGAAGGTCAGCGAATCCTGAGCAAAATTAAAGATAAGGAGTACGTGTATGTGACTGCAATTAAAGGAAAGCAGCGCAGCAGCGAAGAGTTCGCTAAAGAGATTCAGGATCTCGCAACTTATGGTCATTCAGACATTACGTTTGTCATTGGTGGCAGTTTAGGGACTAGCGATGCTGTAAACAAGAGGGGAAATGACTTGATTAGTTTTGGTAAATTGACGATGCCACACCAGTTGATGCGCGTGGTGTTGATTGAACAAATCTATCGTGCATTTATGATTAACTCAGGTAGTCCTTATCATAAGTAGAATATAGAAAAAGCCCATAAATTGGGCTTTTTATTTTTGCATATTTGCAGATTTCACAAGCATATTGAAAAAAACTGTGGCAGGTCAGTGCTTTTTTAGTTTTTTATGATTTAAAAATAGCTTTTGTTAAATTATGTTTGGCAACAAAAAAGACGATCTTTCGATCGCCCTGATAATTTTTGAGCTACCAGCTAGTAGCTCACGCACACGCTGAAGTGTACTTTATCTTTGTAGTATCTCAATTTTAACACATAAATGGTAAAATTAAAACTGCACGTTGAAGGGGTAGCGCCCTTACTCGTGTGGAAGGAGGTAGACTCCCATGAAGTATTACTTTATCTTTGTAGTAGTATTTCTACCACTGAATCGTGATGGCAAGTGCTTCAAGAAGCTCAAGAAGGCTATTAAAAAGTTCCTCAAGAACCTGATTGATAGTTTCTTTGATTAATCCGATCCAGACTCAATACAGCCGTCCTTCGGGGCGGCTTTTTTTATGATGAAAATGGCAAGTCATTGGGTGAAAAGTATTACGCATATCGTGCAGTAACTGTAAATCAAAGTCCCATAACAATTAATGGCGCTAAATTCTACAAGTTGGCTGATAGGGATGCTTATATTAAGGTGACCAATATTAGTGGTCAAGGTCGCGTTTTAAAGCGTAACGCCTACATCTACAGTACATCAAAAAAACGCACTACGCATAACGGTGCTTGGAAGTTGTACAAAGGCTCCACAGTGACAACTTACGGTGGTTCATACAAGTTTAAGAATGGCAAACGCTATTACAGAATTGGCGGACCTGCTAAGCAATATGTAAGAACATCAAACTTTAATTAGAAGTTGAATATCATTTACGACAGCAACATAATAGTTGCTGTTTTTTTGCCTCAAAAACCATAGAAAATCTTCTGTAATCAAGGTAAAATGAAATTGATTTTACAAATATCATGGAGGATGTTGGAATGAGAAAACGATGGACAGCAGCTGTTATTGCTGCTTTAGTTGCCGTAAGTACTGCCGCAACTACTGTTAAGGCTGACGATACTAACACAACAGCTAATACTAATGAGACGCAAGTAACTGCAACTAGTGACCAAACTAATTCTGATTCAGATAAGGTTACTTATAACAAGGCAGATTATTTGTCTGCTAACCCTAAATTAGTGCGAATTAAGCATGCAACTACTGCTTATAAGGATGCTGCATTGACTAAATCAGCACAGAGCGTAAAAGCAGGATCACACTTTTTAATTAGTCGAATTGTTAAATCTGACAACCAAGTACCAATACTAAAGACTAGTGATGGCTTGTATTTGCCTGCTAAAAAATCTTTGGTAACTAAGGTCATAGCCTACCAAAATCCTAAGGGTTATCATCAAGTACATTACACACAAGTTAAACCATACGGTAAGGTGGGTTATAACTTGTACCGTGGCTATGAGGGTATTAAGACTTGGAAAGTAATGCATAGAGTTGGTACTTGGGCAGGTACGAATTACTATAACCAAGCTACTTATAACGCAGTAAAGAACTTCCAACGTAGTCACCACTTGCCAGCAACTGGTAATGTTAACTTAGCTACTTGGGAAAAGATGGGCTTTTCTAAGAAGTCATGGTATAGCATTGATAGTTATGTTGCCCCACTTAAGGCTTATGCTTGGCAAGGGCGTAAAGCTCATATTGAAGCAATGATTAATCAAGCTTACAAATATATGGGAAAACCATGGTTAGCAGGTTGTTCAACTAGTCCAAGCTACGGTGTTGATTGTTCTGGTTTGGTAATGCAAGGTCTTTATGCAGGTGGCATTAGTCCAGTTCCAACTAGTTCAATCGGCCACGCTCATCCAGGCAATGAATGGAATTCACGTAATCTTTGGGCTGACAAGCACCTAAAGCGTGTTCCATATTCACAAAGACAACGTGGAGACTTAGTGTTCTATTACCAACCAGGTACGCACACTATTTGGCATGTAGCTATTTACCTTGGCAATAACCGAGTAATTGAAAGCTGGCCACCACGTGTGATGGTTCAACCAATTGTTAATTCACAAAGAAATGTAATTGCTGGTATTAAGCGACCATTTATTTAAGGAAAAATATGAAAAAATATTTAGCTATTTTATTAGTCAGCCTGGGCTTTAGTTCATTATTGTTAACTCGCCAAACAGTACATGCCGCTGATAATGATGATGCCGCGACAACTAATCAATTGGCTCCTAAGTATACTGGCCTTAAAAAAGTTGGTAAACATTATGTCTATTTTGATCAAGCAGGCAAGCAACGTTTTAAAAATACCAAGACTAAAAAAGCATATTATTGGATTAATAAAAGCGGCAAGATAGTTGGTATTAATAACTACGCCAAGGTAATTAGCCAACTACCTGAAATGCCAACTGGTTGTGAAATTACTGCCGTGACAATGATGATTAATTTTGCTGGTAAAAAGGTAACTAAACAGCAGGCGGCCAAGATTATGCCGCGCAGCTCTAACCCTAACAAGGGCTTTATCGGTTCGCCTTACAAGAAATATCCGCTCGGCTATTGGGTTGCTCCTAATGGGGTGAAACCAGTAGTGAAGCATTATCTCGGTAAAGCCCAGAATATGACTAATTGTGGTTTGCCCGCAATTAAGGATAAGCTGATTAATTCACACTTGGTGGTTGTTTGGGTAGGGATGTTTGACGGCCTCTCTAACCATGCTATTACCTTGACGGGTTACCATGGTAAAACGATCTATTATAATGATCCTTGGACTGGAACCAAGCGGAAAATCAAGCAGGAAATTTTTGCAACGCATTGGGCTTTAGATGCTCATCGGGCGTTGAGTTATTAATTTTATGTAAATATATTTACTTTTTAGTCATGTTGATCAAGCCACTTTCGCAGCATTTCAACATATTCATCTGTTTTTTCTACAAAAGACATGTGACCGCAGTTTTCAAATAGCTGCCATTTACTGCCAGCAAGCTGATCCTGCATCGTTTTAGCTACATAAGGTGTACATAAATCATCAGTCCCACTCGTAATTAGAGTTGGGATTTTTATTTTGCCTAGTTTTTCTGTGTATTCGTAATCGTGCAAGTTGCCCTCTGGCGTATATTCATTTGGTCCTCAGGCGGTTTCATAAGCTACAATACCACCACATTTTTTTCGCATAACGCATTCAGGCCACGTTTTCGTCATGTCAATTGCATGTTGATTCATGAAGTGCTCATTAGCTTTTAAGTAATCAGGATCGTTAAAATTGCTAGTCAATTCGGCGCGATGAATTGCCGCCTGTTCTTCAATTGGCAAGTATTTAATCATCCGGTGTAATTCTTTGCTCCATAAGGAAGCAGACGACAAGGTTGAAGACAAGATCAAGCTTTGAATGCCAACAGGATGATAATCACACATGTAGATTAGCGCTAGCATCCCACCCCAACTTTGTCCTAATAAATGTATTTTGCGCAAAGCCAAGTGCTCCCGCAACGCCATGAGTTCCTTAACCCATGTTTCTTTAGTATAAAGTTCAGGGTGATCATCAGGGATGCTACTCTTGCCGCAGCCTAACTGGTCGTACATGATAATCCGTCGGTTATCAATTTCGGCTAATTTGTCCAAAACCTCAAAATAATTATGACTTGAGCCGGGACCACCATGTAGAAATACGATTGGTGTCTTTTCGCTTCTTCGACCAACAATACGATAGTAAGTTTCATAGCCCATGAAAGGCATTTTTCCTTCGATAACTTCCATTTTTTCACCTATTTGAACAAAAACAATGAGATATTAACCAAAATTAGCAGGGTAAAGAAGATTACCCAATCTCTAGCTGTTAAAGGAATAGCGATGATCGTCGACCTTCTTTGCCCTTCGACATAGCCATGTGATTCCATTCCTTGGGCCAGATTGTCAGCTGAATTTAAAGCAACAAGAATTGCTTTAAAATAGAGGACCGGCGACCAAAAACTGAGATAAATGCCCCGCATCATAGCGCTAGTTCGGATCTGTTTAACCGCCATCTTCATCTGCGGAATAATGTTAATCGCCGCCAGCACGCCGTAGGCAAATTTACTGGGTAAGTGCAGGTTCTGCTCTAATGATCGGGCAAAGTCTGTAGCGGTGTTATTACGTGTCACGCAGGCAATCGTCAAGGTATAAACATAGACACGCGTTGACAAATTCCAAGCATAATAAGCATTTGGTGTTGGTGAAAACCAAAAGAGCGTTGCAAAGATTGTAAAAGCAGCAATAAAGGGCAAGATAATGAGCAAGATTAACTCTTTGATTTTGATTCGAGTAATAATTAAATAAACTAGCGCGAAGGTGATTACTAACAAATTAGTAACTAAGCTAGCTTTTAAAGATATTTCCAGGGAAATAATAAATGCTAAAAGGAATTTTAAACTAGGATTCATAAGCTTATCTTCCTACATATTTTAAGCGCTGATCCGCAAAAATCAGGTGGTAATCGCAAAATTCAGCTAGCTCGTCTATCTGATGGCTAATGATAAAAAACGTCTGGTGGAGCTTTTGCTGGCTTTCTCGCATTAATTCTAAAACGAGTTTGACCGAGTTATGGTCAAGTCCACTGAGCGGTTCATCAATTAATAAAACCTGATGCTTAGTCATTAGCATTAATAGAATCTGTAATTTCTTCTGTTGGCCACCTGAGAGAGAATAAACAACTTGGTCTAAGTGTTTGGCTAAACCCAATTTATCTAGCCATTCATTGACCTTTTCTTCAGTAAAAAATAAATTTCTATCCTTTTTACTTAATTCTAGTTCATCTTTGACAGTCACAGCTAAAAATTGGTCGCTTGCTTTTTGAAAAATTTGAGCTACTTGTGTTAAATATTTTCTAGCTGAGATTTGAGCGATTTCCTTATTTAAATAAGCAAAATTACCAGTATACGGAATCATTTTGGTCATTACTTTAAATAAAGACGTCTTGCCAACACCATTAGCACCAGTAATTAGGGTAGTGCCAGAATGCAAATTTAGCTCATTTTGCTTAAGCAAAAGCTTGTTTTGTCTAATTTGGACTTGTTTTAAAGTGAAAATAGGCTCACTATTAGGTAAGACAAAATGATAATGTCGCTCATGCAATTTTTTATTTTGTTCAAATAAGGCTATTTTTTTGCTAGCATTTAATTCAATAACTTCTTGATTATTTGTAAACTCAAAAAGATGGTCGCAGACAGGTTCATAATCGTCTAAAACGTGGTCACTTAAAATAATAGTTTTTCCGTTGTGAGCTAAAATCGCTAATTTTTTAATCAAAAAAGCACGTGTCTTAGGATCACAACTGGCAAACGGTTCATCTAAGAGCAATAAATCTACATCCATAGCTATTAAGACAGCTAAAGCAACTCGTTGTTGCTGACCGCCTGATAGAGTATTAATCTTTTGATCGAGAAGGTCTGCAATTTGGGTGAAAGCTGTTGCCTGATCTAGTCGTGTTTGATACTCACCTTCATCTAACTGTAAATTTTCTAAAGCAAAGACAATTTCTTCACGTGGAGTTGGCATTGTAAACTGTTCAGCCGCATTTTGGAACATCATTGCCGCCTTTTGTCCGTGCAGGTCCACCATACCTGTTAGTCGCCCTGCATATTTGGGATACAAACCAGCGATAATTTTGAGTAAGGTAGATTTACCGCAGCCGGTCGGTCCAATTAACAGAGAAAAACCATGGGGAATTTCAATATTTAGATGATTGATAATAGGTTCTTTTTCATAAGAAAAAGTAAGATTGTTAACGGTTACTTTCATAAGCTTGATTGTACAAGATGCTTTGGGAAACTGTCAAATCTTTTGTGTAAATAGATCTTTCTCGTAAATTGATTTTTTAATTATTTATTTAATCAAAGTAGGATTCTAAGGTGTCCTGAACCTG
>QWCB01002125.1_pt1 | contig 17146 bp, 13 predicted proteins | sample 1972511 | NCBI WGS metagenome assembly QWCB01 (sample SAMN09866719, study PRJNA288562) | Human gut metagenome isolate term5_stool, whole genome shotgun sequencing... | isolation source: gut | host: Homo sapiens | place: USA: California
AACAAGAACAACGACAAGAACAAGCAGCAGAGATTTCAGTCTTTTACCATGATGTTGTTAACGGAGAGGTTTTGAGTGCATTCACCACTGGTTGGCCCATGGTCGCCAGGGGCAAAACCCTGAGATTGCAGTATCAACTGACTGAGATGTCTACTGATGGTACAGATACAGGAAACACCATTTCAGGCTTAAAAGTAAATCTTGTCGATGCCGATGATGCCGATAATGATAGCAAAATTTTTGCTACACAAACTACAGACGAAAACGGGATGGTCACCTTTCAGGTGAAGGAAGATGACATCCTGAAAATCTGCCATAGAGATGATAGTGTTAATACTGGCCAAGCTCTTCCCGAAACCTACAAATATGGTTATCTCGCGACAGATGATGGCGGTTACAACCAGAAGCTTATTGCTTACAATATATGCCTCCATCATGCTCAGACTAATATTGGCGACAAAACATACAGGGCAGGCATAAACCGAGCTCCTTTAGCTTGCTTCACTTTTAAGGATACAAAGGTTTGTAAGCTCGAACTCACCCCCATGACCTTAGACTACGGGGATACCTTTTATCCTCTGGACCTGATTACTAAGGTCAGCACCGACTTGCAAGGAGTCATTAGTGACGTTGATGTAAAAAAGCCTGGCACCGACGCGAAAACCTTGTTTACTTATCAAAACGAGGATGGCGAAATTGTCGACACGATTGATACGACCAAACCTGGTGTTTATAAGGTGACTGTCCAGGTTTTCCCTTTTGGAAACGATGAAAAGAATAAGTGGTGTTGGGACACCCAAACGACAACTGTCACGGTGTATCCTATTCCTTACATTAAGTGTCCTCCCATGTGTCCTCCTATGGGTCAGACGACAGTGGTTCAGTCTATCACACCCATCCCCCCAGTATCCCAGCCAACGGCGGTAACGCCTCTCAAATTACCCGCTACGGGTAGCGTAGATGCTGGCTTAACCATCGTGATGAGCTTAGGCCTTGCATTAGTAGGTCTCTGGCTGAAAAAGAGGGGTTAGTCAATCTGCGAACTGGATCCCTTGCTAAGTGAATTAGATCATTGCCATTAGCCACTAACGCCCTGGATTAGCTCACGCTGATCCGGGGCCATTTTGCCTCTGACAGCTTGAAGAAGTATAATAGGACTAAATCTACCAGATTGGAATTACAATTTTCCCGGCGATCGTTTTTGGCTAACAACTAAAGAGAGTGCGAAAAACGCAAGAACGAAAGGGAATGCGAACAACTAAAGAGCAAGAACAGAAGAGGAGGAATAATCCGATGAAAAGCAAGTTTCAAGCCATTTTCCGTGAGAGCATCCGGACCGATCTTTTACTTCTCTTCCTTACGATTTCTTGTATTCTATTTTGTCTGTCAGGCTGTACGCTCCTGTCATCTGAATCCGCATCTGTCACTGATTCCGCTTCGGTTTATCCTGCCTCAAAGAGCCATGAAGAAAACGAAGAAGCAGCGCAATCCTTTCTGAAAGTATTCTTTGCTGCCAACAAAGAGGGTCGCTACGACACGTTTGTCTCCGCGATGAAAAGCGCATCTGCCCCTCTTTCACCAGAAAAAGGGAAACAGGAACTCCCTCCTGAACAGACAGAAGCGATCGAGAATTATCACCGGGAATTGGCCGCCCTTTGCACGGAAAAATGTCTTAAAGATATCGTCAGCGAGCGTACACTGTCCAAATACGACCGCTGTATGGCAGAAGAAAAAGCCATTTATGAAATAACCCAGATCAATCTGAAAGGTGCCTCCTCTGAAAAGGACGGCCAGGAAGATTTTGAGTTTGAACTCAGTTTGCAAAGTAAAGAAAATGCCGATAAGACTTTAATTGCCAAAGGGCAGATCAGCGTCGAACAAGGCAAGGTTTCGCGTTTTTATCTTTCGCGCATCGAGGGCTTAGAACCATAAAGAAGTCTGCTTTAATCGCGTCTCACGACTAATACAACGCCGGAAGCTTTAACCACTCATGTCAAGCTTCCGGCGTTGCTGTTTTTCAGCGTTACGATTTTTTCGGATGAGTGATGATTTCGGTATTGTGATGTTTTCAGCTTTTCAAAGTTTTGCCTTTGCGATGCTTTCAGCTTTGCTATATTTTTGGTTCTGCAATGTTCGGCTTAGCGAGGCTACGGCTCAGAAATGTTTCCAGCTGAGCGATATTACGGCTTAGTCTCACTCCAGTTTAATGATGTCTATCAACCAACATTGAAACACTGCCCAGCCGCCTCCATCCGGCTTGCCGGATTTTTGATTTCCCGCGCCAAAACTGCCCGGAGCTTTAGACATAAAATACAAAGCAAAGAGGAAATAAGCGGGCTTTTCTGCTAAAATGTTCAAGTATGTACAAGGGGAGAAGGCTGTGAGCAAGCAAAACAGCTAACTCTTTGAAATTGGCCGCAAGGCAGAGAGCGAGGGAGGAACTTATGAAAAAAATTCGCGTGATTCTCTGGGGCTTCGGCGCCATGGGAAGCGGAATTGCCCGCATGATCCTGCAAAAGAAAGGGATTGAAATCACGGGCGTCGTGGACGGCTGGGAGGAGCTTGTCGGTAAAGACATGTACGAGCGCCTGGGCGTCGAGCGGGGAGAGCGCCCGGAGGTTCGCATCACGAATCAGCCCGAAGCGGTCATCAGCAGGCAAAATGCCGATATCGTCGTGCTGGCCACCGATTCTTTTACGGCGAAAGCTGCCCCGAAAATTGAATTTTGCCTGGAGCGCGGCCTCAATGTGGTGACCACGGCCGAGGAGATGTCCTGGCCCTGGGCGCAGGAAAAAGAGCTCGCCCTGGAAATCGACCGCCTGGCCCGCCGTCACCATGTTTCTGTGCTGGGCACAGGGGTTAACCCGGGTTTTGTCCTGGATCTCCTGGTGCTGGTGCTGAGCGGTGCCTGCGAAGATGTGAAATCCATCGAAGCGTCCCGCATCAACGACCTCTCGCCCTTTGGCCGCGCCGTCATGGAAGAGCAGGGCGTGGGTCTCTCGCCGGAGGACTTTGCTGAGCGCAATGCCGCGGGCAAACTGGCTGGCCACGTGGGCTTCCCGGAGTCCATCGGCATCATCGCCAAAGGCCTCGGCGTCGAAATCACCGACATCCGCCAGAGCAAAGACCCCATCGTTTCCGGTGTGGAACGCAAGCCTCCCTATGCCTATGTGGCTCCCGGCCATGTCGCCGGTATCCGTCAGCAATCCTGGGCCAAAACCCCTGACGGCAAGGACTTTATCCACCTCGACCATCCCCAGCAGGTGCTGCCCGGCCTCGAAGGTGTTGAGACGGGCGATTACATCACCCTGCACTGCGGCGACTACGATATGAATCTGCGCATTAAGCCCGAAACCCCCGGCGGCATCGGCACCATCGCCATGATCGTCAATATGATTCCCCACGTCATCGACGCGGAGCCGGGTCTGCGCTCCCTGCTCGATCTGCCCATACCGCACGCCATTCTCGGCGATTTCAGCGAGCAGCTGAAAAACGTGCGGGAAGAACGCCGCTTCTACAAGAAGGGCGACCTTGTCACGGTCGAAACCGTGTCACTCGAGGCTGGCAAACGCGCCGGCTCGGTGCCCCCGGATACGGCGGAAAAGCCGCTGCTGGTCTGGGATAAGGGCTTCCTGCAGGAAGATGCCTACACGGGCGATGAGGTCGAGATCGAAACCCTGATCGGCCGCCGTTTCAGGGGCCGTCTCTGCAACCGTCCGGTGCATTACCAGCATGACTTCGGCGAAATGCAGCCCGAACTCATCCGGATTCATCAGCAAGTCACAAAGATCGCGTTTGGGGAGGCAGAAGCATGAGAGATTACTCTTACGAAGGCGTCATGTCGCGCATGAGCGATATCATCAAAAACGCCGTCAGTGTCGATTACAATACATTTGAACGCAAGGGCTACTTCGATTACGAGGCCCTGATGGGCTCGGTGCCCTACAGTCTCGAAGAAGTCGAGAAAATCCTGCACAGTCTGCACGTCGGGAACACCCCGATCGTCTATATGGACAACCTCACAAAGCTTGCCCGCAAGGTTTCGCCGAAGGGCATGGGCGCGCGCATCTTTGTCAAAGACGAAGCGCAGAATCCTTCGGGCAGCTTCAAAGCCCGCCGCGCAGCGCTGTCCTGCTATGAGGCCAAGCGCCTCGGCTACAAGGGCACGGTCGCCGCAACTTCCGGCAACTACGGCGCCGCCGTCGCCTGCATGTCCGCCAAACTTGGCCTCGACTGCATCGTCGTACAGGAGTGTTTTGACAGCCGCGGCTTCGGCCAGCCCGAAATTCTCGAAAAACAGCGCAAATGCGAAGCCCTGGGGGCGGAAGTCATCCAGCTTACCGTAGGCCCGGAGCTCTTTTACGAAACCCTGAAACTCCTTGAGGAGACAGGCTTTTACGATGCATCTCTTTACTCAGCCACGGCCATCGCCGGTGTCGAAACGCTGGGTGCGGAAATCGTCCGCCAATTCCAGGAGATGGAAGGCAAAGAACCCGATGTCGTAATCGCCACCAATGCGGGCGGCGGCAACCTGACGGGCACGGCCCGCGGCATGCGCAAGGCCGGTGCGAAACACACGAAAATCTACGCCGCCAGCGTCGACCTCTCCGGCCTGCACATGGCCTCCGATCACGACTTTAACCGCAAATCCTTTACCACCGGCCACACCGGCTTCGGCATTCCCTTTGCCGTGCAGCCCGACCGCAGCGATGTCAAGCGCAGCGCGGCCCGCCCCCTGCGCTACATGGATGCCTACATGCTCATGAAACAGGGCGAAGTCTTCTATATTACCGAAGCGCTGGCCGCCCTCGAAGGCATGGAGCGCGGCCCTGCCGGCAACGTTTCTCTGGCCGCAGCCTTCGCTCTCGCCCAGACCCTTCCCGAAGATCAGACGATCGTCGTTCAGGAAACCGAGTATACCGGCGCGGGCAAACACCCCATGCCGCAGCTGACCTTTGCCAAAGAAAACGGCGTCGAAGTGCTCTTCGGCGATCCCGAAGAGGAGATCCCCGGCAAAAACATCATCCTGCCGGATCACCCCTCCAGGATCAAAGCGCGCTACTACGACCTGGCCAAACTCCGCAAATCCGCGCTCAAGCGTTATGTTGAGAGCATGGAAAAAATCGCCGCGGAAGAAGTCGCCTATCTTAAGAGCGAACTGAACTGCGACGAGGCCTTCCTCAACGAAGCCCTGGCCGAACTGGGCCGCAGGATTGAAGCCTGATCCTTGTGCGGGTGGGGTTTGCCCTGAATCCCTTTTCGAGATTTCGTGCCTGGCCTTCGCGGCTGTCAAACCCTGGCTCTTATTTCGAGATTTCGTTTTTTTGAACAAAAATTCTAGTAATGGATGAAGGACAAGCCGAAATCATGACAAATTTTCAGTTAATGGGTGGTTTTTCTGCAATAATTCAAGTTTTGGATGGTTTCAAGGTCCTGAAACCATCCACTACTTGCATTTTTGTCGGAAATTTGGAAAATCCGATTTTTCCATCCGTTTGAAACCACCCTTTTCCCAGAAAGGAGCTTTTATGCCCAGGCCGGATGATTATTTGAGCCGCCGCGCGCACCTCGCAGGCCTCAGTGATGAAGAACTCTACGACCGCTTCTGGAAGCTGGCCGATGAGCTTGTCGATCCCATGCTCCAGGCGGGTAAAATTTACACCTCCCCCGCCGTAGAGCGCAGCGTTCTCCTGCGCATGGGCTTTTCCAGCATCGAAGCCAAGCCCATCGTGGACGGACTGCTGGAGCGCAAACTGCTCGGCCACGGAGCGGGCAACGCCGTCTGGCGTCTCGCCCGGGAGCTGAATCTGCCTGTCCGCGAAGCAGGCGTGGCCCTTTCCCAGGGCAAATACTGGGATAAAGTGGCCGAACTTTTTGAGAAGGGAGGCGACAAGCATGAGTGAGCATAAACTCGAAACGGCGAAAAGCATGAGTGACCTCAGTAAGAACAACACCGAAACGGCGAAAGCCATGAGTGAGAATAAACCCGAAACGAAGATGAATCAGCGGGCGGGACTTCCCGAACTTCATAAGGACGAACGCCTCGACATTCGCGCCATCCTCGACGGACTCGAGAACTACCATCCCGGCCGCCGCGCCTGGCACTGGCGCGAAGGACGCTGTGTGCCGCGCACCATCGGCGATTTTGAATACCACGAAAGCTCCGAGAGCCTCAAACAGTCGGTGCCGCTGCCCGGTAGCCGCGGCTTTGGCTACATCGACCCGCAGCCCGACTGCGTCATCACCACGGAAATTGCCTCCGGTCGCTTTGAAGACGATATTCGCCGCATGCGCATGGCCGCCTGGAACGGGGCCGATCATATTATGGTCATCCGCACCGCAGGACAGTCTCATATCGACTCCCTGCTCGAAGGCACCACTCAGGGCATCGGCGGCATTCCCGTCACCCGCAAGCAGTGCCGCGCCACGCGCCGCGCTCTCGATCTCATCGAAGAAGAAATCGGTCGTCCTCTCAATTTCCACTCCTATGTCTCCGGGGTCGCCGGGCCGGACATAGCCGTCATGTTTGTCGAAGAAGGCGTGGCGGGCGTCCATCAGGACCCGCAGTACAACGTGCTCTACCGCAACATCAACGGCCTGCGCAGCTTTGTCGACGCCTGCGAATCCAAGGCCATTATCGCCTACGGCGGCATGCTGCAGATCGACGGCGCGCACAACGCCAACGCCACAGCCATGGAAGCCTGGAAGGTCATGCCCGAACTCATGGTGCAGCACGCCATCAACTCCCAATTCTCGCGGCGCTGCGGCATCAAGCCGGAAAACATCGCCCTCTCCACGGTGCCGCCCACAGCGCCTCCCGCGCCCTGCATGCGCCTGGATCTGCCCTACGCCGTCGCCCTGCGCGACCTCTTCCGCGACTTCAAGATGCGCGCGCAGCAAAACACCAAGTACATGGAGTCCGAGACGCGCGAAGCCACGGTGACGCACACGCTCAACATGATGATTTCCCGCCTCACCTCGGCGGACATCCAGTCCACCATCACCCCGGACGAAGGCCGCAACGTGCCCTGGCATTATTTCAACATCAACGCCATCAATACCGCCCGTCAGGCCCTCAACGGCATGGACGGCCTGCGCGAAATGGTGAAGCTGGACCGCGAAGGCCCCCTGGGCGAAAAAGTTCGCGAGCTGAAAGAACGCGCCATTCTCTTTATGGAAGAGATGATCGCCGTCGGCGGATACTTTGAAGCCACCGAAAAAGGCTTCTTCATCGACAGCGGCGAGTACCCCGAACGCAACGATGACGGCCTCACCCGCTTTAAAGAAGGCGGCATCGGTGCCGGAACCGTGGTGCTGCGCGAAGACGACTACTTCGCCCCGGTTTCCGTACACTACGGCAACAACCACATTCCGCCCCAGTTCAAAAAAGCCTCCGACGCCATCGGCGGAGACACCTTTGAAAAGCCCGAAAAGATTATCTTTGTCGACGAACTCGACGAAGAAGACAACGTCAATAAGCGCATTGAAGATAAGCGGCAGTACTATGATCACAAAAACATCATCCGGCCGGAAGTGGAATGGCTGGCTGACGGCATCGTCACCGTCACGCTCTTCCTGCCCTGCGATGCCCGCCGGGCGGAATTTGCCGCCCTCGAATTTGGCAAAAAAATGAACCTCAAAGACTGCGTGGTCATTCACAAACAGGTCATGCAGCCCGCCGAAGGCACCTACATCGAAATGAAGGGCGAGCTGGACGTCGACGTCGACCTCAACAGCCTCGATATCCCCGAAGAGATTCCCGTGCTTTCCGCCAAAGAGATTCGTGACTTCGTGCACAAGCGCCCGATCACGGTTGTCGCCGCAACCGTTGGCAACGACGAGCACTCCGTCGGCCTGAAGGAAATCCTCGACATCAAGCACGGCGGGATCGAAGGCTTCGGCATCAAGTACCACTACCTCGGCACCTCAGTGCCCGTCGACAAACTCGTCGACGCCGCCATCGAGACCCACGCCGACGCGATTCTGCAATCAACGATCATCTCGCACGATGATATCCACATCAAGAACATGCACCGTCTGCACGACATCTGCGTCGAACGCGGCGTGCGCGAAAAACTGATCCTCATCGACGGCGGCACGCAGGTGACCAACGAGATTGCGGTAAAGGCAGGCTGTGACGCCGGCTTTGGCCGCGGCAGCCACGGCATCGACGTGGCTTCGTTTATTGTCAAAACCCTCCTGGCCCGCGAAGGCCAGCCCGAAGCCTGAGCCAGCGAGACGCAGCTGCAGCGGAGCAAGCGAGCGCAAACGGCCGCGCGGCTCCAGCAAGACAACTCGCCCGGCCGGGCTCACACCGCCCTCGCTCCAACGTTCGCTTCGCTCACAATCGCTCGGGTCGGCGGCCCCGCCCGGGCTTGGTGAGCAGAAATCTGAAAGCACGAAAGGCCCAAACCAACCATGAATGTCGACGTCCTCGTCGCCGAAATTGGCAGTACCACCACCGTCGTCAACGCCTTTGACGGCCTGGCCAGCGAAAAGCCCCGCTTTGTGGGGCAGGGCAAGGCCGGCACGACCGTAGAGGCCGGAGATGTCTCCCTTGGCCTGGAAGAGGCCATCGCCGATCTCCGGAAGAATCTCGCCGTGTCTGAGCTCCACTGGGGCCAGATGCAGGCATCTTCTTCGGCGGCCGGCGGCCTGCGCATGACCGTGCACGGCCTCGTCTACGAGATGACGGTGCGGGCGGCGCGCGAGACCTGCCTCGGTTCCGGAGGCGTCATTAAGTACGTCACCGCCGGTCATCTGCGCCGCGCGGATATCCGCAAAATCGGGGAGATACAGCCCAACATCATCTTCCTCGCAGGCGGCACGGATTATGGCGAACGCGACACAGCGCTCGACAATGCCGAGCTGCTCATGGAGAACTTTCCGCGCATCCCCCTGATTTATGCGGGCAATGTGGCCAATCATGAAGAACTCAAACTGCTGGCGGAGGACTTTGGCTGCAAGCTCTATCTCAGCGAGAACGTCTACCCCGAACTGGATCGCATCAACACCGAACCGGCCCGCCTCCTGATTCACCGTGTTTTTGAGCAGCACATCATCCACAGCCCGGGCATGGAGAAAATCCGCGAACTGGTGACCGGCCCGATTGTGCCGACCCCCGGCGCGGTCATGGAGGCGGCCATTCTGGCGGCGGAGAGCCTGGGCGATCTGCTCGTCTTTGATGTGGGCGGGGCGACCACAGACGTGCACTCCGTGACCGAAGGAAACCCCAACAACATCGAGTTTTCGCTGCAGGGCGAACCCCGGGCCAAACGCAGTGTCGAAGGGGATCTCGGCGTTTTTGTGAATCGCCGTCACCTCCTGGAAAAATTCACCGAAGAAGAACAGCAAAAGCGCATCCCGGAGGCGGATCGCCTCGTCGAAGAACTGCAAAAAATACCCGAAACCCCTGAGCAGCTGGACTTTGCCGAAGCTCTTACCGAAAAAGCCTGCGCCGTGGCTCTGGATCGTCATGCCGGGCAGTGGGTCGAACGCTTTACCGCGGACGGGGTTCGGCGATATATTGAGGGCAAAGATCTCACCGCCATTCAGCGGGTGATCGGCACGGGCGGTGCGCTGACCCGGCTGCCTCACGGCAGGCAGATTCTGGAAGCCTTAATCCGTGCGCCGCGCGGCAAGAAGCTCCTGCCCCCGCCGGAAGCGGAGATCAGCATCGACCAGGACTACATCATGGCGTCGCTGGGGGTGCTCTGCAAAACCCACCCCGAGGCCGCGCTGAAACTGCTTTTGCACAGCCTGGGTCTTGGCGACTGAACAAGCTAATCTAATGGAGATGAACAAACATGCACTATCCAGCTTTGCTGATTGACCGAATCAAGCTTCGCGAGAACGCCGAAAAACTCTGTGCGCTTTTCTCGCAGCAGGGCAAGATTTTTCACGCGGTGAGCAAATGCTTCTGCGCCTGGGAGCCCATGCTCGAGGTGCTTGCCGACGGCGGCATCCATTATTTCGCCGACTCCCGTCTGGAAAACATGCGCCGTCTGCGCCCCTATTCTGAGCAAAGCCTGCTCCTGCGCCTGCCCATGATTTCGGAAGCCAAAGAGGTGGTGGCCGCCTGCGACATCAGCCTGAACTCCGAATGGGACACCCTCTGCGCGCTCTCGGACGCGGCTCTGACGCAGGGCAAAACCCACGGGGTCATTCTCATGCTGGAGCTGGGCGACCGCCGCGAAGGGGTCATGCCCGAAGACGCCGACCATCTGATCGGCAAAATCATGAACCTGCGGGGGGTTCGCCTGATGGGTCTGGGCGTCAACTTTAACTGCTACGGCGGGATTATTCCCGACCGCGCCAAAATGGACGAGCTGGCCGAACTGGCCGTGCGTACCGAACAGCGCTACGCCATCGAGCTGCCCTATGTTTCCGGCGGCAATTCCGGCAGCCTCTACCTGCTCGAACGAGGCGAGCTGCCCGCCAGGGTCAACCACCTGCGCATCGGCGAGGCGCTGCTGCTCGGCCGCGAAACCTCTTTCGGACACCGCATCGGCGGCCTCAATCAGGATGTGTTCAGCCTGCAGGCGGAGATCATTGAAAACAAGCGCAAACCCTCGCTGCCGGATGGCCAGAGCGGCCTCAATGCCTTGGGAGAAAAGGTCAGCTTCGTCGACAAGGGTCTCATCCGCCGGGTCATTCTTGCCATCGGCGCTCAGGATCTGAACCCTGCCGGTCTCGTTCCCCAGCTCAAAGGCGTGGAATTTCTCGGCAGCTCCTCAGATCACAGCATTTTTGATATCAGCGACGTCAACCGCGAGCTGCGCGTGGGCGAGCCGCTCAGCTTCAGGCTGAACTATGCGGGCCTGCTCGCCGCCTTTACCTCGCCCTATGTGCACAAGGTTCTCGTATAGAAGAGCGTTCGACCTGAGCATCGCCTGAGCTTCACCTGCCGCTTGCCTGCAAAAGCCTTCACGACCGTCTTGTCTGCCAAATGAGAGAACGGATCAGAAGCGAGCGGCAAGTGCTGTAAACCTGGCTTTTACAGGGTTTTTTAGAAACGAGGTCGTTTGTATGTCCATTTTAGATGAAGCATTTGCCGCTCAGTACGACAGCCTGCATGCCCGCGCCTGGGCAGAAATTTCCCCTTCGGCTCTGCGCAGCAATATTCGTGAAATCCAAAAGAAAATTCCGCCGACCAGCTCGCTTTGCGCTGTTGTCAAGGCCGATGCCTACGGCCACGGCGCGGTGGAGGTGGCCCGCATTGCCTTTGAGGAGGGTGCGCGCTTCCTCGCTGTGGCGACCCTTGAAGAAGCCCTTCACCTGCGCGAAAACGGTCTTAAATGCCCCATCCTGCTGCTCAGCGGCAGTGCCCCGGAGGCCGCCCCCATTCTTGCCGAAGAAGAGCTGCGCCAGTGCCTCTCTTCGACGGAGGAGGCCGAAGCTTACGCGCGTGAGCTTCGCGCCCATCCCGCGCCCAGTGGCCGCCCGCTGCTCGTCCACATCAAGCTCGATACCGGCATGGCTCGCCTCGGCTTTTCCGCCCGCGAAAACGATCAGGAGAAAACGATCAACGCCATCTCGGCTGCCCTGCAATTTCCGGAAATCAAGGCCGAAGGCATCTTCACACACTTTGCCACCGCCTCCGCTGAGGACACGCAGTACCGTGACCTCCAGTACAGCCGCCTGATGGCCGTCATCCAGGGCTGTGAGCAGCGCGGCCTCCACTTCGCCTTCCGCCACTGCGCCAACAGCGCCACCATCGTCAAAGAGCCCGCCTACGCCCTCGATATGTGCCGCGCCGGGATTATCCTTTACGGCGGCATCGACGGCGACTTTATGCGCCGCGAGATCAAGCTCACCCCCGTCATGCGCTTTGTCGCCAGAATCAGCACCGTGCGCGAACTGGAAGTAGGGGAGAGCATCAGCTATGGCCGCATCTTCACCACTGATAGGCCCATGCGCATCGGCGTCGTCGAAGCCGGTTACGCCGACGGCGTCCCCCGCATTCTCTCCAACCGCGCCATCTTCAAACTGCACGGCAAAGAAGTGCGGCAAATTGGCCGCATCTGCATGGATCGCCTGATGATCGACCTCAGCAACGTGCCCGAAGCCCATATCGGCGACGAAGTCACCCTCTGGGGCGGCAGCGGTGAAAACGCCGTCGACCCCGAAGCCCAGGCCGCCCGCGCCGAAACCATCTCCTACGAACTCTTCTGCGGCGTCGCACCCCGCGTCCCCCGCATCATTATCGACTAAATGGTAATAAAATTTTAGAACTGAGAAAATAGAGGGAGGTGTTTACTATTAAAGGCGAAGTATCTAAAAAAGAATTGATTAGAGAAATTGAAAAAGCTATTAAAAGTAATGAATTAGGAGCTTTTATTGGAGCTGGGTTATCTATTCCTGCCGGATTTAGCAGCTGGAAAGATCTTTTAAGAGAGCCAGCAGAAGAAATAGGGTTAAATGTCGATAAAGAAAATGATTTAGTTAACTTATCACAGTACTATTCTAATTCAAAAAAGAGGACATCAATAGATAATTTAATCAAAGGTGAATTTTCGAAATTGGTAAAACCAACTGAAAACCATAACTTATTATCACTGTTACCAATTACGACTTTTTGGACAACGAATTATGACAAGTTAATAGAAAAAGCTTTAGAAAAAAATATGAAATTGCCTTATGTAAAAACAAAGGATGAACAACTTAGGGGTACAAATCACAATTTTGATGCAATAGTTTATAAACTTCATGGTGATGTAGAATGTCCTGAAGATGCGGTAATTACAAGAAGTGATTATGAAGAGTTTGGATATAACAAAAGAAAATTATTTAGAGAGGTTTTAGAGGGAGACTTGCTTACTAAAACATTTATCTTTTTGGGGTTTAGCTTTGAAGATCCAAACTTTAACTATGTAATTGGAAGATTAAGGGTATTACTCGATGAAAAGAATACAAGAAAACATTACTGTATTATGAAAAGGGTCCAAGATACTGATGAGGATTATGAATACATAAAAGCAAGGCAGGAGCTACAAATTGAAGATTTGAATAGGTATGGAATTTTTACTTGCTTGGTAAATGACTATAGTGAAATTACTGAAATATTAAGTACACTTGTGGATAGATACAGAAGAAAAACAGTATTTATATCAGGTAGTGCGTACTGTTATCCTGGTTATTCTCATGAAACTGCTCACGCTTTTATTCATAAATTAGCTTTTGAACTATCGAAGAATGGTTATCATATTGTGAATGGATATGGAAAAGGTGTAGGAGAATTTGTGTTAAATGGTGTTGCAGATTATTGTTTGTCTCACAATTCTAAAATAAATGATTTTTTGACACTCATGCCTTTCCCTCAAAATAGTTCATTAGGAATTGATTTAGATACTTTGTATAAAGAAAATAGAGAGCAGATGATTGATAAGTGTGGTATAGCAATATTTGTTTTTGGGAACAAGGCAACAGAAAATATAGCAAGTGGAGTTATAGACGAATATGAGTTATCTAAAGAGCATGGATTAGCATGCTTGCCTATTAAATATACTGGTGGGGCATCTAAAGAAATATATGATAAAACAATTCAAGAAATTTTAGATAAAAATACAATAGAGGCAATTGAACAGGCAAATAAACAATGCGATGGAGATATTGATATGTCTGTTAAAAACATAATGCAAGCAGTTAAAATATTAAATAAGGAGGACTTTTAAATGGCTAAAAGACAGGTGTTCTTCAGCTTTCATTATGACAATGATAATTGGAGGGCAGGACAGGTTCGCAACATGGGAAAAGTAGATAGTAGTTCTACCTTTTCTGATAATGACTGGGAGGAAGTAAAGGAAAAAACAGATGATAAAATCGAAGCATGGATTGATGAAGAATTAAATAAACGTTCATGTTTGGTGGTTTTGATTGGAGAAAAGACTGCAGAAAGAAAATGGATAGATTATGAAATAAAAAAAGCATATAAGTTAAATAAAGGGATTGTAGGAATTTATATTCACAAGCTGAAAAACGTAAATGGTGAACAAGATAATAAAGGCATCAATCCCTTTGATAATTACACTATAGATGGAATTTTAATGTCTAATTATGTCAAATGTTTTGAGTCCATTTGGTCATCAAGTGATCAAGTTTACAATGATATCAAAGATAACATAGAAGATTTGATCGAATACGGTATTGAACACAAACCATCTACTTGGTGTTAAATAAGATTGGAGAGAGGATTATCGATCGTCTCCTTACCCATATAAATTCTGTAATTTTTTCGTATCATGTAAAGTTCCTCCATATTCGATTTTGATGAAAATACACTTGCATTAGGGTATTCATTTCTTGTAACTCATCGAGTTTGGTTAAAAATATCTTTTGAATTCGGTATCTTTAAATACGGCTTTTTGAGCTATGAAAATGCGGTTTCATATAAATCTTGTCAGCGCCTGTCAGCGCCGGGCTAAAATTTTCCACGAGGGTGTGCGGACAAAATCCCTATGACCGACATCGATATAATCGCTTTCATGATCACAATCAGTGCCATTTTTGGCACTGATTGTGATATAATGGCACTAATAAGCGCAGCACAATAAAAGCGAAGTGATGAGGTAACGTCTTATGCCCCAATACATAGAATCCGAAAGGGTCGAATTGAAGGAAAAATACACGGATACCTTGGCGAGAGAGGTAGTGTCCTTCTTAAACAGTTACGGCGGCACGATTTATATCGGTGTTGCAGATGATGGAACAGTACTTGGCGTTGTGAATCCTGACGAGGTTTTGAGAAAGGTATCTGATTGTATTACAGACCAGATTGAACCAAGCCCACAGGGAGAAATTCGCTGTGAGATTATTCTTGAAAATGGCCGGATGATTGTGGCGGTAAATGTCAACAAAGGCTTGAAACCGTTATATTGTTTAAAAAAATACGGGTTTTCTTCAAAAGGCTGCCCTGTGCGTATCGGGTCAACTTGTAAGGATATGGCCGCAGAGGAAATTCAATTTCGTTACAGGACACAGTTCAAGCACGAGGACTTTATGCTCATGGCTCCGGCGAGATATGCGCCCCTCGAATTTAATATGATGAAGATTTTGCTCACAAGTCAGGGTTTTCATGTCAACGACCACTCTTTTGAAGCCAATTTTCATTTGAAGAGAGAGGATGGCAGCTACAATCTTCTGGCCGAACTTCTGGCAGATCAAAATATGCTGCCCCTCATTTTTGTTAAATTCCGCGGGAAAGACAAAACGGCCATTTCGCAAAGAAGCGACTACGGCGGTCAAAGCCTTTTGCTGGCTTATCAAAAAATGAAGGCGAGGCTGGCTGCAGAAAATATTTGTAAGACAGACACTACGGTGCGGCCGCGCGTGGATAAATTTCTTTACGATGCGGATGCCGTCAATGAAGTTCTGGTCAACATGCTCGTCCATAACGACTGGACCATCAGCGAACCCCTTGTATCCTTTTTTACAGATCGTATTGAGTTTACATCCCATGGTGGCTTGCCTCATGGGATGACGGAAGAAGAATTTTTTAAGGGCATCAGCCAACCTCGTAATGCCGGTTTGATGAGAGTGTTTCTAAGCCTGGGACTGGTCGAGCATACAGGCCATGGCGTGCCGCTTGTTGTAGAAAAGTATGGGCGAGAGGTTTTTGATATCCGCCCCTCTTATATAACAGTAAACATTCCCTTTGACAAAGACGTTTTGGCCTCAGGCTCCTATGATGACACCAGTACTGTCGCTTATGGCCTCAGAGATGCAGCGAGTGACGCTTATGGTCCTCATTTCCAGGAGCTTTACGCCAGGTCGCCGCTCTCGAAAAAAGAGGAGGCGGTGCTTATGGAACTCATCAGGAATCCTAAAGCAACGTACGCCGAATTAGTCGAGCATACAGGGATTTCCAGAAGAACCGTGTCGCGTGCCATTGCCAGGCTGGTGGAAAGGTCTTACATCGAAAGAATCGGTAATAATAAAGCCGGATTCTGGAAAATCAACCGTTAAATATTTTCACTAAAATAATCCAAATGCATCACGAGATCAGCGAGAGGATGGCGTCCTTTTCGCTGAGGTCGTAATAGTGATCAATCTGATGGGCGAGGAAGTTGACGCGCGTGAGGATCTCCTTGCGCGTGATGATGCCGAGAAAAAGGCCGTGGTCATCGACAATACAGATATAGTTGTAATCGACGAGCTTGTGCAGGACGTCTTCGAGGTCGTAGGGCTGCTGCAGCACGCCGACGCGCGTGTTCATGACTTCGCCGACGGTCATTTCTTCGAGTTGATCCCAGCTATATTCGGTGCTGGTTTTAATGCCGCTGAGAATCAGCGGGGTGCTGATGGAGCCGACCAGCCGTTGCTCGCGGTCGAGCACGGGGATGACGCTGTAGCCCACGGTAGACAGAAGCATGAGGGCGTGCAGCAGTTTGTTTTCAGAGCGCACGGTGGCGCACTCGCTGGCCTCAATCATCAGGGGATGATCGTCATAGAGTAAAAGTCGTTCAATGGCTTCGTTAATCATGGAGAACCTCCATTTCTGCTTCCGATCCAAGCATAATGCACAAATGTGGCGTAATCAAGAAGCGAACTTGTCATATTTACAACAAAAAAATGACAAACGTGAAGGGAGCAAAAGCGACAGTTAAGCTTCAGTCAGGCTACCATGCAATCAAGCTAAAATACGATCAAGCGACAATACGATCAAGAGACAATGAAGGCAACATAAGGCAAAATATAAGGCAGATGATGGAAGTATATAACAAATATAAACAAAACCGCGGAAGGCCGCGTAGAACCTTGCATGTGCCGCTGAGCATCGACGCGACGGTTCGACCTGTGACTGTACTGTAAACGAGTGCTCATGCTACTGTGACCAAGCTGTAAAAGAGAGCGGGAAAAGCAAGTACAAAAGTACCATGACGAAAGAAGCGGCCGGACTAAACTACAAACACAGCCGAGATGAACGCGGCTGTGACACCTGAAAATTTTTAGGAGGAAACTACAAATGAAAAAATTATTTGTCATTCTGCCTCTCGTGCTCGTTCTGATTCTGAGCAGCATGGCAGTATTTGCAGAACAGGACAAAGTCGACATTTCCGTCGCTTGCCCCTACGTCGGCGAAGCCCTTAGCTTCGGTACACTGGATCCTCAGCAATGCGACGCTTCCTGCGTCCCTGTCTGGGTTGCA
>QWCB01002129.1_pt1 | contig 17125 bp, 13 predicted proteins | sample 1972511 | NCBI WGS metagenome assembly QWCB01 (sample SAMN09866719, study PRJNA288562) | Human gut metagenome isolate term5_stool, whole genome shotgun sequencing... | isolation source: gut | host: Homo sapiens | place: USA: California
ACTTGGCATTAGCCTCTTTAATAATAGCTTGTGCTGTTTGCCTAGGAAGTAACGAATAGTAATTTTCATTGTTTTTAGATTTAAAATAAAAATCTAAGAAATGGTAATCAACCAATCTTTTTTCTTCATTTAAGATGATTTCTTTTTTATATTTTTTGACAACACTTAAAACATCTTCAATAGTTGAGCTTTCTAGTTCGTGTCTTTCTTCTGGCTTTTTATTTAAACCAGTAAAAAGTTGTCTCATAACAAAAAGAGTTTCATTGTATAGATTATTTGCAAGGCGAGCCCACTCATCAAGAAGTAAAAATAAAGAGTCATCTTGTTTTACCTGATATTTATATATGTTGTATTTTGGAATTTCGTTTTGAATATCCATAAAATTATCCTTTCTCCTCGTTCTGCTTTGCGATTTAATTATACCATATATAGCAATTAAAGCCAACATAGCTTCTCACTTTAGGGAAAAATTCGCCTGCATGCATAAATACGGTAGCTTAGTTTTTTTATTTTTTTACAGAAAAAGCACATTAAAAAAGCTACCTAAATAGGTAGCTTTTTGTTCTGTTGCTTTTAACTATCTGATGACGTGAACTTTTATATCATCATTTGCCTTGATATCTATTGCCCCTTCTTCCCATTGCCATTTCAAGAACTTCTTTGGATATCCTGGAGTAAATCCAGTTACCTCTCTCATAGTCACTACGAGTGGACTAGCCTTTCCAGGTCCTTGTAACATAGTGAAAATCTTTCTTTCGTTTTTGCCTTGTGGGTTCTTAATGGAAGGAAGTCTGAAGTCTATTTTCTTTTGAACTGAACTAGTATCTCCGCCTCTTGGGTTGATTGTTCTATACTCGTCAAGCCTAATACAGTTCTTATCCTTCATTTTGGAGGTCAATTTTGGAATATTTGCATAAACTTCTGTATCTCCTCCGTTTCCAAGTAGAGTTGCCATATCGTAATTTGAAGAGTGTTTAGTATAAACTCTTGATGAAACTGAAGCACTACTTGCTGATGGATAAGATTTGTCTCTTCTCGCCATCTCTATTACATCACTTGGTATCGGAGCATTCATTAATGCTCTTTGTGCATCACTGTAAGACATTTGGTTCTTTGCTTCTTGTGTAGAAACTTGACCGTTTAAAGTCTTGTTATTCTTGGTCTTGAGATCGTAAGTGTATTCATATTTAATTTCAAAACCAGTACCATTCTTTATTTTAGAATCTCTTAACGCTACCCACCCTTGAGTGTTGTCGTCGTTTCTTTGATTTAAAGGAATCCTTGGTTTTACTAAGTCGTAGGTTAATTTTGACCTAAACATTGGTTTTGCATTTATTTTTTCTTCAAATTTAACATTTTTATTGAAATATGAAGTTGTATCTATGTTTCTCTTAGTTCTTGTTGCGTATTGAGGGATATAGTTTGTATATTCTATAGTTATCGCACCAGTTCTCCAGTCATATTGACCTCTACTAGTATCTGGTCTTACACAGACATTTCTTGTTCCTAGGGTTGGTTGGTTCCAGAATGAAGGTTCTCCCCATGGGTTATAATTTGGATTTGGAATGTTTTCAGTTCTGTATTCAAGACATGGATAACCATAATCTGAAGGGTAATAAGTCTTGTAATTCTTTACTTCTTTGGTCCAAGTGTAGGTTACTTCTCCAGAAGATTTAAACTTAACATTGTATCCAATATTTGAATTAAAGTCTTTGTTTTCCTTGTTTACTCCTCTTTGATATTGGCTTCTGTTCTTAGGACATCCGTCAAGGAATTTGAAAACATGAATTACATTTGATGCTTTGTTATCTGTATAAGGATCTCTTCCTGGAGTTTCTTCCTTAGGATTTCTTCTCTCGTTAACTCTTACTTCAACTGTGTTTTGAGTAGGGTTTTTGCCTCCTGCCTGTAATGTTATAGGAATAGATTCTGTATGAGTTTTTGTAGTTCCTGGCGCTACAGAAATTGTTGTTGTTTTAACCACTCTACCATTTACATATATCTTAGCTTCAAGACCTGCTGGCAACTGCCTATTTCCTCTTGATTCATTTGCAACTCCAAAAGATATCTGAACATTCTCTCTTCTGGCACTTTCTCCACTCTTAAGAGTTATAGCAGTAGGAGTAATCATAACATCTCTTACCGCATAGTTCTTTATTTCTTCTTGGCTGTTATTTAGACTGATACACACTTCGTCGTTTCCATTTTTAATATTTTGACCAAGTTCTGCGTGTTTAGGATCTATTTTAGCGCAGGCTGTGAAGAACTCGCTGTTAGCTGTGAACCTAAGAGGTTTAAGTTGTATCTCTTGCTTAGGTGCAAGTGGTCCTACTTCTTGGTTGCTCTTGTTTATAACATTGCCTTTGTCGTCTTTAACTTCAAAGATAACATTAATTTTAGGATCCTTAGCTCCTCCTGTACCTACAGTTTTTAGCCCTTCAAAGTGTTTAGCTTTAAAGTCTACTGTTATTTGAGAACCTTTCTTAAATGTTCCCTTGCTCATATCAACACCTTGTCCTGATGCTTTTGCATCTGGTGAGATACCTATATCAGCAGCTTTACCAACTTTGAATTTTTGGCAATATTCTTTCTTTTGTTCTTCTGTCATTTCTTGATTTAAGCCTTCGAAAGTCTTAGGGTTAATCTTTGCACAAACTTCAATAGTTGAACCAGCTTTTCCTGTTTTAGCTTTTACAGGAACCTTTACCTTTTTCTTATCAGGTCTTTGAATTGGTTCTGGTCCTTCTACGGTGTTCTTAGATTTTTCGCCTTTAGGATCGTCTGAGTCTATAGTAACATCTACAATTGGCTTTATAGGTTTTTCATCCTTTTCAGGCTTATCAGGTTTTTTCTTCTTAGGTGGTTTTACTGGGTCTGTTGGCTTTTCAACATCTCCGCCACCCTTTGGACCATCTGGGTCATCTGGGTCTTTTTCTGGATAACCTATTTCTATATCTATTTCTACCTCTGTTTCGGGTGGTAACTCTGGTGGATCTTGAGGCGGATTTTGAGGTGGATTTTGAGGTGGATTTTGTGGGATATCCTTAGGTACAATCCTCAATACCTGTATAATTTGAGGTTGTTCAAGTTCAAATGAATAAACTTGGTAGAACCAATCTGATATTAGAGTCTTATTAGGATCCTTTGTATGACCTGTAGCAAAGTTTATACCTTTTGACCTCATATTTGTTGATGTAGATATAGGTATAAAACCTCTACTATTAATAGGAGAGCCTAAGTCTTTATCTTTAAGATTTGGAGTATATATAGATCTATTAACATAGGTAACAATTCTTTCTCCAAAACTTTCGTCTACATCCATATATCCCCAAGTAAACGCTTTAAGTGGGTCGGTTCCAAAGTTGTAGTTTCCTCTTTCAACTCTATTTAATATGTTGAGTCTCTTAGGAAGTTTTGCAACTTTTGCCTTATCTCCCTCATGTTTAAAACCTCCGACTTGGAAGTCGTCGTCTTTGAATACTACAGAGCTATCTCCGTTAATTTCAGAATAGTCTATTAAATATATTCTTGCTGGAACCTTTATTTTTCCCATTGGATTGGCTTCGAATAGAGTTTCTGTAGATCCGCCTTTTCCATTTGCATAAGATGTGTCGTAATAGAACTTTTCACCTAGGTTTTGGAAATATTGTGAAACATCTACTTGTTCATAAGTTGAATCACTAAGCTTGTAGCCCAGATCTGTTTCAGCATTTTTAAGAGCATCTAAATAAGCTGCTGTTGCTTGTCCGCCAAATCCTGAATATACATAAGCTTTCTTTTCAGCATCTACTACAACAACATCGTATTTGATTTTTGGCTCTATAAAGGTTGTTTGTCCTGTTTTCTTATCTGTTCCTGTTCCTGGAGTTCCTCCTTGATTACCGTAAAGGTGTGGATGGTATTTTACTCCAGCCCAGTTTAGCATTATTGCAGCCCATTGTTGATAGGTGTAAGAATCTCCGAATCCTGGTCCGCCAGGGTTGGTGGTGTAAATATTCTTGCCATCCTTGTCAAGACCCATTTCGGAGTTGTATGGTCTAGTCCAGTCGCCGTCAACATAGCCATTTCCTTCATCTTCGTTTCCTGGCTTGAATGGTTTATTGTTTTCAGTTACGCCTGGAAGCAATCCGTCTTTTCCATCTTTATCGCTAGGATTATTTGGATCTGGAACTGCAATAAGCTTATCGTCGTCTGAAATCCCCGACATGTTTGGTGGTTCTGCAACCACTAAATCATCTTCTCCTCCAATAGTTTTGACTATTGGATCTCCTCTAGTTTCCGCTACTACCGGGGTAATCGACCCGATGAGCATAACCAGAGCAAGCATCATTGTTAGTATCTTTTTATGCTTCATAATTATCTATCTTCCTTTCTATATTTTTTTATCTGATATATATTAGGGAAAAATTAAAAAAATTATTCCTTAAAACAAGAAAAAGCTTAGCAAATAAAAAAAATAGCTGAAAACTTGTAAGTCTTCAACTATTTTCACTTAATTATATTTTTAATTCTTCCTTGCTCTTCCCTTGTTCTAGTAACAATTCACTTGTCGTAATCTTGATTTTTTCTTTTCTCAATACTGCGTATTTTGTTTGCATTTTTGCATAATCAAATTTATTCCGTTTAAAAAAGGTTTTACAAAAATATTTGCCATTGCTTTTGCCTGAATTATATTTATCTAAGAAAATATAATATTCTCCGTCACAGCTAAAACATTGTATTAAATATTCAGCTTTAATTTTCGTGTATTTTAATTTTTTATAATCATACAGATAAATTTCCTTACTTTCGTCTAACAATTCTTCAAAGTTTATGAATTGTTCAAACCTATCTGTTATTAAATTAAAATAGTTGCTATTTTTTATGATTTCATAGGTTATTTCTTTATTTAATAACTTTTTATATAATTCATCCATTTTAAAATATCGAAGATCTGTTATATCTTTTAAATAGTGCAATCCTATTAAATGAACAAACTCAAACTCTGTAAAAACTACATTAATTTCTTTTAGTTTGTTTTTTCTTCCTAAAATAAACTTATATTCAATATCTAATAATTTGCTATACGCATTTGCTCTTTCGTATAATATATCTTCATTTTCCATATATATGTCACCTATAATGAAAAAAGCCCACATTAGTGGGCCTTTATGTTTTTCTTTCGATTTTTATCTAGCTAGGGTGAGGTTATACACTAAAACCCCTCGAGAACTCTCCTTGCCAAAGCTTCCTAGCACTCTAGCAAGCATCAACGTTCGTGCAAATACTCAATGTCATTTGCTTTTACAATTAAAGTTTAACATAGGGTTCGTATCTTGTCAAGCCTTAAAGTTATAAAAGTTTTTAGTACAACTGCTTAACATTTCCGATAGCTGTTGATACTTTTTTATTAAACAACTCGTTGCCTTTGAAATGCTCTTCAATACCAGCTTTAACCTTAGGGTCTTTTATCCTGTCAAGAGTTTCTTGAGAAAGAGTCATCATATATCTTACGTCGAACTCATAAGCGTGAACTTCCTTGCCTTGTTGAATAATCAATCTATACCTTAGCAAATCTCCAAGTGGAGGTGCTAGAAGTTCTTCGTTTCTGCCCTTAGTCTTTAAATAGTTGTAATTGTCTGGGTTTCCTTGGAATAAATCTTGATAGGCAACAACTGTATTATTGTTTGTTTTTACCCATTCTTTTAAAGTGTCGCCAGTAACATATGAATCGTATTCTGACTTAAATTTACCATTATTTATATATTTATGGTTTGGTTTTTTATTTTCTATATTTTTACTATATGGATAAAATCTTGAATCTACTAAATCTATACTCATAACCCAATCGTCAGGAGCGTTTTTAAATGGTTCTTTATTATTTATATAAAAAGCAAAAGGAGAAAAATACTTTCCTTTTTCAACCGCAAATGGGTCTTGGTATCCAACTCTTATTTCAGGAGTAACCCAGTTAGCACTTACCTTACCTGGATATTTATCAGCAGGAGGTGTTGAAATTACTTGAGCCATTCTGCCATTAACTATAGCATCGTTATCTCCAGGTCTTCCCCAAACTTCTCCTTTATGATAAATCTTGCTAAAGAACAAGTTCAAGAGTTCGTCTTGGGTTAAGTCCTTTCCTGCAACTGGCTTATCATTTCCTAGCGTTATGTCGATATAGTGGTGTCCTTTTATTTGCTTATAATCGACATTGTATCCCATATTTTCGGCTACGAATCTTAATGGAATATAGGTTCTGTTGTCTTTTAAAACAGGTGTAACTGATTTGTTTTCATCGATAAATTTTGGTTTATCGTTTAAGGTTGCGACATTCTCGCCAATTATAAATATTAACTTTCTACCTAGGGCTTTGTTTTCAACATAAATAATTTGCCCTTTCTCTTCCCAGTCTACCTTGAAGCCCATATTTTCAGAGACAACTCTTAACGGAACCATGGTTCTGTCGTTTTCTATATATGGCCTTCCTAAGTAGTCGCTTAACTGTACTTGCTTGTTGTTGACAGTTATTGTGAAATTCTCATTTTTTGCTTTTACATCAGGAGAATATTTTAAAAAAGCTCCTATGCCAAGCACTAAAGCTAACACAAAAACAGTCTTTTTAATTTTTCTAAAACTTTTAAATATTTTCATACTATCTACCTCTCATTAAATTTTGTTTTTTAATTTTATACATATTATACCATATATAGCCTTATTTGTCAACATTATTTTTATTTATTATTATAAAAAAGCTAAAATACGGTAGGAACCAACTTGCGATTATATTATACCACAAACTTTGGTTCACGACTAACTAACTGTTTTGAGGGAAAATATTGAGTGTTTTTAGCAAAAAAAACGACCAATGTAACGACCCCTCTCCTTTCCAGATTTAAAAACCTTGTCGATCGTCATTTGCCAAAATGAGACCGACTCTATTGTCTCTCACTTGTATTTTTTATTTTTCTCTCTGATATATATTAGGAAAAACATTTTAAAAATATTCATTAAAAATCTCTTTTGTGAAAAAATTTTCTATAAAGGTTTAGGTAACAAAGATTCAAGACCGTCCTTTTTTTTATTTATATTTAACTTGCCTTTGGAATGTATTCTATTCTTTGACATAAAGTTGTTTTCCTTGCACTAATTCTTTTGCAATTAGAAAGTTTAGGATCCTTGAAACCTCTTGGCATATGAGAAAAATCAACCTTATTGCCATATATATCTTCTAGCACACAAGTGCCCCTAGAGCGCCTACCCTTAATAAAGTATATTCCTCCTAGATATTTAACCTTATCCCATTTTCTAAAGCCCAGTATTTTGGTTTGAGGAATCTTCTTTTCACTACGAGAACCTTTTGTTAGCTGATAATCTCCTTTAGAGACATGTCTTTTAACAAAGATCTCTTTTGGCAAGTCAAAGTCATAGCCTCCAGTAGCAATAACACAGGCATCTACAAAGTGTTCTTTTGGAAGACCCAAGCCTATCCTATTTTCTTTAGTTACATAGCCATATGTTTCTATTGCCTCTGGATATCTTTTTAATAACATACTTCTAAGTATTGACATTATAGTTGCATCACTGAAATTAGGTAACTTTTTAGGTTTCTTGTTTATAGTTATTATTCCAGCGTGTACTTTTTTATGACATTCTTCACAAAGGGTTATTAAATTATCCAAGTCATCAGTACCACCATTAGATCGATATATTATATGATGAACTTCTAACCTTGTATTTTTAACTCCACAACATTGACAAGTATATTTATCCCTATTTAAGGCATGTTCTCTACTATTTGCAAAACCGTAATTTGTTCCTTTTTGATAACCCCAATGTCTTATCTTGGGATTATTTAAACTTGGGTTTTTCATCAAGTGAGTATCGAATTGACCTACTTCAAATACTAGCTTGTTTATTGGTAGTATGCTTTTGATAAATTCAATTTCTCTAACATGAGAATTAAATTTACTTACAAGCGTTAGGTTATATCTACCTTCTTTTGTGGAATTACCTCTATTTAGAAATCTAGGCTTTCTATACCTTATTTTTCTATATCTTCTGTTGGATCTATAGTTTCTACGCCTATCCATTTTCTTTTTAACATCGTCTTTTGTTTTAACTTCTGATGCGTATAATATTTCGCCGTTTGATACTACGGCAGCTCCAATATATTTAGAGCCTGTATCTATACCAAGGGTACAATCTTGTACCACATTGGTTTCTGGTCTATAGAGTAGCTTTATTGTAAAAGGTTCTCTTCTAACCACTTTTGCTTTTTTATCCCTTAAGAGCCTTCTAACTTTACCATGCCTTTTGGTAGGCATTAAGGGTTCATTATCTATTGATATTACATATACCATAAGGCACTCCTTTCTTAACTTTATTATGTTTTAAAACTTAATTCAGTACATAACGAACTGTATTGTTTTTCTACCTACTTTTACCATAGATAGTTTAAACCTTCCCCTCGACAATGATATATTGAGTTTAGCGTTAGCATCACTGTTGCTTACAACTTTAATATATCGCAACTGTTTAAATGCTAACCACAGAGCAATGGTCTGGGGCGACAACCAAAGGTGTGCATCAATATATCGTAGTAAACATTTCTACTTACTGAGTCTGGTAAACCTTATATCCCAAGGTTTGTTGTTTAGATAACCTAAAGCAACATTCCTTTAAGGGCGTTGTAGTTTACGTTTTCAGCTACGAATCTTAGTGGAATATAGATTCTGCTACCTCTTCAAATGTGTTTAGAAACGTACCATTAACTATATTATACCATATATAGGTTAGAATTGCAACATATTTATTTGAAAAACTCATCCTCCACTTATAGGAGACGGGGAGGGATTTTCTTTTTTTATTTTTTTGATAAAAAAACCTCCGCTATTGCAGAGGCTTGAGTTTTCTTGAATTTTCTTGAGTTTTCCTAGAATCCAAATAGAACTCTGTTCCAGTTATGGTCTATAATTTCATCACCAACAAAAGTATCTCCCCAAAACTCCCAAATTCTTTCAGGCTCTTTCTCTCTCAAATCAAAAAGCCTTATTTCATCAGGAATACCATCCTCCAAAGCTCCAGGTCTACCTAGAAAATCTTTCAGAATCTTGTTTCCAAGCTCGATCTTTTTCTCTTGAGAATTTGCCTGAGCTAGATTGGGAAGTCCTAGTCTATCCACAATACTTTCCACACAAACGGGATCTAAATACTTCCATTCACCATTTACTTCAACAGCAAGAAGCGCATGAGCATAATTTTTTTCGGATTATAAAGAACAAAATCTTGATAAACTTTTCTGTGGGGTACTTGTGTTTTTTCTAGGAAGTTTTTAAAGACTATCATCATAGAATGGCATTTGCCGTATCCATAATCAAGAGCTTGAAATTGAAAATCAGAAGAACCGTCAGTGTCGTATTTAAGACCAAGAGTAGAATACTCATAAGTAATAAGTGCTAATTGGTCAGAAAGGCTAAGTGTTTTAGGTACCTTAAAAGCATTTATTTTATTTTTAATATAAGGACTGATATAGTAACTAGATCTAAACCAACTTTTAGCCTTCTCATAACCTGTAGAAGTGTTCGTAATCTCTCCCAAACTCTTCCTCTTCTTTCTTACCATCTTGTTTTCACCGTACTTGGCTAATTCTAATATTTTGTAATACTTGATATCATTATATTCAGGGGTAACTGAGTTTTTTGTAAAATATTTTTTTTCCGTCAATATACAATATCAGATAATCTAAAAGTTCTTCGTTCTCTTGCTTTTCGATCCAATAAGTAGGTCTACTACTTTTTCTCTTCTCTAAACCTTTCTGAATCCTTTTCTCTAAATCTTTCTGAGACAGATCCAAAGCTTTCCCAATATAGAAATCAATTTCTTCCTTGGTTGCTTCTCTTCCTTTGACAATAAAACTATCTTTATCCTCAAAGCGTTTTGCATCTCCTTTTTCGTTAAAAAAGAGAAGAGCACCTCCTCTTACAATTTGGAAATCTCTCAGAGCTTCTTTAGAGTGGGCTGGGATTGGGGTTATTAGCATTAGTGCTGTAAATAAAATAATCAAAAATTTCTTCAATAATTTCTCTCCTTTTCTTCTGTGTTTTTGACTAATATATATTAGAAGAAAAAGTCGGAAAGTATTAGGCGACTACTGCTAATAAGCCACCTTAATTACCACCTTGAAAATCTTTTAAAAAAAAATCAAAAATAAGTGTTGCAATTTTTCTCTGCTTGTGGTATAATACAGTTATAATAAACCTTGTGGAGAGCCGCGCAACGGTGCAAGGGTCGGATCTCGGCGAGAGGAAACATTGGGATACTTATGTTCCTGAAGCCTCTTATAATGCAAGTTATAAGAATAATCCAGAAACTGGGAAAAAGAGACGAGCGGCGGAATAATGCTGGAAATCTAAAGCAGAAACCTTTGGGCAAACATAATATGAGGGAGGGTAACTCTTCCTGAAATCCAGAAGGGCTTGGGTGTAGCACCCCAAGATTCCTAAGGAAAAGCTACAAGTTTGTCGGTCATGAAAGTTCGAAAGAGCCGTATAACCAAAGTGTTTCGTAAAAGTAGGGAAAGACCGAAGTAAAGAATTTACACAGCGACTGCAACAAATATATGGTTGTAGGTCGCATAGAAAAAGTTTTGCTGAAGCTCCTGAACTTTGGAGGAAATCCTCTCGAGGCTTAGTTAACTTTCAGATGGCTGGGGGTAGCTCCCCCTTCCACAGCCTGGAAGTTCCTTGTGGCTGAACAAGATAGGCATTATTTCGCTAGTAGGAAGCTACTATTATATTATTAATTGGGGATTATTCCCCAATTTTCGGAAAAATACCCAAGTTGGTGAAGGGCTCCCCTGCTAAGGGAGTAGGTCCATTAGGGCACGGAGGTTCGAATCCTCCTTTTTCCGCCAGTTTTTCATTTATTAAACTCCATATAAATAAGAAAAAAGATCCCCTATCTTTTATAGGTGGGGGATGGATTTTTCTTAAAATTAATATGTTGCTTTTTAAACCTATCTATGGTATAATATAGTTAATAAGCCAATTAATATTTGGCGAGAGAGAAGGATCCAGAGATGCGCCGAGAACAGTTCTTTTCGGGTGCGACTCCCGTGCTCGGCTTTGCCACTAATACAGGGGATATTTTCATTATCCCCGTTATGTCGAAAAGAGTGCCAAGAGTGCCAGCAGGTGCAACTCCTGCGTTCGACAAATCTTGTTATTTGTCATATATAACAAGACCTCCATTTTAAAGTTTTTGGGGATTGTCAAGTGCTAGGCAATCCCATGTGTCGAGAGTAGAATATTCAGGTGCAACTCTTGAACTCGACCATTTCATTCATTGGACTTCGTGTCCGAATCCTTTTGTTTTTATTATGATACAGAAAAGAAGAGCTATAAATGGCTCTTTTTTTCATGCAAATAAAAATACAGGGATTTCTCCCCGTATTAATAAAACATCTTCTTATCTTTTCCATGTGCAACTCTTGGAGGAAGAATCTCGTAAGGTGTTGCTTCGTAGTCTTTTAATAAAAGCAAGAAATCTACAAAACTCATTCCATCCACTTTACCCGTTAAGATTTTGTGCAGAATAGGTCTTGAAATTCCAAGTCTATCCGCAAGATCTCTCCTAGTTATTCCATTTCTTTCTATTAAACCTGTCATTCTAATAGGCTTATCACCATCTTCAAAGTCTTCTTCTCCACCTTCTACTCTTATAGCAATTACTTCGTTTATCCATGCCAAATCTTTTGCTATTTCCATCTCTACATAGTCATATAATTCTTTAAATTTAACCATTAGAGAGTTATATATTTCATTATATATCCTTTCATATTGACCTTTTTCATCTCTTCCAGAAAGAGAAGTTGAATCTCTGAAAAATACCATGATGCTATCAACGAAGTATATCTTGTTAAAATCTTCATGTATAAGATCTTTTAAATATAACAAAAGTTGTTCAAAATAAGAGGCAAATTCATAAAGGAAGTAGAGCTTATAAACCAGTTGCTCACAACCGAACTCTCCCGCTGACTCTACCTCTTCTTCATGAGATGAGAATGACAAATAATGGAAGTTGCCTTTTAAGAAAAGCATTAAAGTATAAAAATTCATGTTGTTAAACCTTCCATTTAAGAACTCAGAAAACATAAAGTACCTTATGTTATAGGTAGATACAGGGAGACTTTTGACTCTCTCTTCCCTATATTTGTTATATTCGTCTCTGTTCATTTCATCATCAGCTTTTTTTGTTTTTGTGTTCCAGTACCTAAATTTTGTACTGAGTCTGTAGTTTCTAAGAACAGGACTCAGGAACTGCTCTTTATCTCGATCTGGAAGATACTCAATGAGTTTATCCAGAGATTTAAAGAAGTTCTCCATATCTAAATCTCTAAAAAATTCGTCAACACCTGAACGATTGAAGAAATCTTTAAAATCAATTTTCTTCATATTCTTTCCAAGATTAACAAGAGAATATCCGTTGAGTTGAAGAGGATCTTTTCTTTGATTAAGAGGTTTTTCTAAGTCTTCTAATAGTTCTTCTTCATTGCTTTTATACCATTCCTTAGGGTCAACAACAAATTCTCTTTCATAAGGAATAAAGTTAAGAAAGGACATTTCCAAGCTATGATTCTTGTAAACTCTAATAACATCATTAAGACCCAAGCTCTTTTTATTCATTATTGTAGGTCTTAGTCCTGTAGATAATGTAAAAAGCCAGTTGTTATCGTTGTATTTATCGTTCCTTACCTCTCTTCCAAAGGTCTTTATCTTTTTCTTAGCCTCGTCGTTTAAGTCTTTCTTGAAATCTTCAAAAACAGCGATAGATTTAGATAATTCATCGTTCCCTACATACAGAGAATCGATTAAATCTCCAAGTTTTTCATACTTTTCTTCTACATACTCTTTTTTTGGTACATCAGTGGTCATGAAACAAGAAATTGCCTGTCTTAAATTCATCATACCTTTTATATCTCTTTCTTTTAAAAGAGCCTTCATGGTGTTTTCATTTAAGCTTTTTATCGTATCTAGTCTGAATTTTTCTACAAACTTAGCTAGAAAACTAAAAATCCTTTCATCTCTAGCTGTCATTTTCTTGTAGCCAGTAAAAAGACCTCTTACAAAAACCTCAAATATCTTGCCTTTTTCCATAGCATCTAAGTCTTTTGAAAAGACTATTTTGTAGGTTGATGTGAGAATATTCTTCTCAAAATTAGAGTTTCCTATTCTTCCAAAAGAGTAACCTTCAACTTCTTTAAATGATGATATATTTTCTTCCTCGATTATTTCGTCGATTTCTCTAAAATATTCATCTACTACTTTTTTCTCTTCTGGGCTAATATTTAAGCCTTCGTACCTTAATTTTTTCATCTTTCTACCTCCTGTATATTACGGATTAAACCCGTCACTTTGTCTTATTAGTTCAGTAAACTATCCTTTATGGTTATATCATACCATACTTAGCCATAATATGCAACTATTTAGAATAAAAAAAGAAGCGATAATCAAGTTACCGCTTCTAATGTTAATTACAAAATTATTTTTAATGTTTCCTAGGTTTTGCATTAGTCAGTCTGCTGTTCTTCGTCTTTATCAACTATATAGGAATCCCACTCAAGACAATCAGTTACATAATTCTGACTACTCTGCACGCATAAATGCGGCAGGTTCTATATGAGAAGATCGCAATACTCGAAATCTCCAACCTAAAGAAAGAGAGTCAATGTATTTATAGATCCTTTTTTATAGAACTTTTATCCGCATACACTTTTCTAAATAAATAGAATACTGTATTTTGCGAATAGGTGCGTAGCTGCACCTTTTTTGTTTGTTTATATAAAGTTTATAAGTCCAAAGTTCCTTGTAGTATCTTTTACTTCTTTTATTAATTCATCTTGTTGCTTTAAAAAATTATCAAATTCTTTGAAGCATTTGTCTCTATCAATGGTTTTTACATCTTTGTAGTTATATAACAAAAACGCCGAATACAAATCTCTTTGTACTTTATCGTCGCCTATTAATTTACTAAAGAATAACCAGAAAGATACTTGGTCTTTAGCCAAGTATATGAATGGTTATCCTTGCTCTTCAATATACTTTTTAATAGCCTCATTGGGTTTCTTCTTTTAATTTTCTAACTATCTGCACAACAGAAACACAAGACTCATAATCAATTAAAAGATGAATATGGTTTTTATCTACCTCCATTTTTTCAACCTTAAATTTAGATTTATTAGAAATATCTATTATCTTTTTCTTAAGTTGTGTAGTTATTTCTTTATTGCAAAATACATTTCTTCTGTATTTTGTCGAAAAAACTAAATGAACCTTTAAGCTGTATTTTGCATGATTTTTTGTCTTATACATCGTGTTGTATTCCTTGCTGATATTCTTTCAATGCTGTTCAATTTAACTGTTTTAGGGTTTTCAAATTTTTGAATTACTCCGTCTATGTCAGTTAATATGCAATAACCAGAACTCATTAATCCCTTTATCAAATAACTTTGCCCTCTATAGTTAACAATATCTCTATTTAAAAAACCACGAATTTTCCCTTTTGGAAGTTTTATCTCTGAACGTTGTCCTTGGTGTAGCTGATATTGTCCTTTTGCAACATGTTTTTTCTTATAAAGAACATCCGTTTTAAACTTAGGTTTATCCAAGGATCCCATTGCTATTACAACAGCATCATTATAATGGGTTTTTCCTAACCCTATAAATTGCCTGTTTTCTTTAGTAATATAACCAAAGGTTTCTATTGCTTCTGGATAATGTTTTAAAAGCCTACTTCTAATAATGTTCATTTGTGTTGCATGTTTTAGGTCTCCTTTTTTCTTACCAATTAACTTTGATTCAAATGATTTTAGCTCACCGTTGTGTAACTTTTTATGACATTCTTCACATAAGGTTATTAAGTTATCCAAAGTATCAGCACCACCATTTGAACGATAAATTATATGATGCACATGCAAGGTACCTTTTTTAGTCTTACAACATTTACAAGTATAGTTATCTCTATTTAAGCAAGCTGCTTTAGCATTTCCAAAACCATAATTAGGACCCTTTTGATAACCCCAATGTCTATTGAAAGGTTTATTCTCTTCTTGCATTTTTAATAAATGAGGGTCAAATGTTGCAGTCTCTAAAACTATTTGCTTAATAGGTAGTATTGATTTAATAAACTCAATCTCTCTAATGTGTGAATTAATCTTACTAATCATAGTAGGATTAAGTCTATCTTTTTTAGTAGAGTTCCCCCGATTTAAAAATCTAGGCTTCCTGTATCTAGTTTTTCTATCTCTTCTTGCTCTACGATAAACTTTTCGCCTTTCCATTTTTGTAGTTACATCATTTCGTATTTCTACTTCAGATATATACAAAACCTCTTTTTTAGGTGTAACCACTGCACAGCCTATTTTTGATGAACCAGTGTCAACGCCTAGGGTTAAGCTTGGCTCCGTTTTTTCTGTTTCAAATAACAGTTTAATTGTAAATGGATCTCTACGAACAACCTTTGCTCTCTTAGAATCTAGTAATCTACGAACCTTGCCATGTCTACGCATTGGCATTAGTGGTTGTCCGTCTTTTGAAATTACATATACCATGTTATACACGGCTCCTTTCTTAGATTTTAGTTCTTTTGTGTTGTGCACCAGCAGAACTAACAACTGTCATGCGTATCTTGTTTCTATTAACAAAACAAGAATCCGTCCTCCTCTCGACAAAGTTAATTAGGGTTTTTAAGCTACTAACACAGAGTTATTTTAGCACTCTTAACTCAACTTAATTGGTAACCACAGAGCAGTAGTCTGAGGCGACAACCACAGGTGTGAATGTATTTCTCCTAATTAACATAGGTATGATTTCTCAAACCTTAGTCTGTTGACGACTCGTACCAAAAAGGTACTCGGTCTTTAGCCGAGTGCAGTCGTCACTTATCGCTTCTAGTGTTAATATGAAAAACCCTTAACTTGGCTTCTGTCGAAAGTCGCTACAGATTGTAGCAACTCCCTATCTCTCTCATTATCACTCTTCAAGATCTGAATGAGAGATGAAGGCAACCCATTTTTTTCGATGTATTCAATATATCTCTTTCGCTTTTCAATATTTGACTCAACAGAAGATTTTAGAGAAAAATTATTTATCTCCCCTCCGGCATAGCTCTCTACATTTCCAAGCGTTCTCCTTCGGAGGGTCTTTATATCTTTTAAAATAAGCTCCTCTGCATTATATGGGACTTCGTCTTTTAGATTAAGCTCTTCATTATTGCTTGAGTTATTAGAGATGTTAGCAGGAGATTTAGAGCCAGCACCAGAACCAACCCTCGAATCAGAACCAGATCCAGAATCTGAACTAAAACTATCCCCTAAAGAGGTGCCTGAATCAGTTCCAGAGCCTTCTCCAGAACCATTCCTTCTCTCGTCTTCTATATTCTTTACATATCCAGTGCCTTTCTTTTCTTCTTCTAAATCATCATCTTTGTCCGATCTGTAGATGCCAAATAAGCTACCTCTTTTGCGTTTCTTTTTATTTTTACCGTCTTTTTTATTCTTAACCCCCTCAACATCACTCTTACTCGTATCCCTTTCCATCTGCGCTATTTCAGCTTTTAGTCTCTCCTTCTCCAGCCTATCATTTCTCGAAGTTCTACCGTAATAAAATATAAGGAATATTGTAAGAATAATTGTTGAGATGATTAAGACCCATAAGAATACCTTTTTTAAATCTTCGGAATCTCTATCAGCCAAATACTTCCCTAACAAGCTCATGCTATCACCTCACTTAGGCTAAATTGTAATATGCAAGACCTAGAATAGCGGTTGAAAGAAATAGGAAGAAGCCATAGGGAGCGTTCACATCTTGAGTTACCTTTTGACCTCTTAAAATTCTTAATAAGAAATAAGTAGCTCCGAAAAATACTGCCAATATATTAATTGCAACAGATCCAGCTATACCAAAATAGAGACCTACTACAAATACAGCCTTTATATCTCCACCCATTCTAATGTTTTTATAGTATGCCACTGCAAAAAACAAAAGAAAAAATACTACACTCCCAATAATATCTGTAGATCTGATTGGGAAAGTATTAGAGAAATGGAGAATGATTCTAAGAATAATCATTGAATAGTTTGCAAAATTAG
>QWCB01002131.1_pt1 | contig 17116 bp, 13 predicted proteins | sample 1972511 | NCBI WGS metagenome assembly QWCB01 (sample SAMN09866719, study PRJNA288562) | Human gut metagenome isolate term5_stool, whole genome shotgun sequencing... | isolation source: gut | host: Homo sapiens | place: USA: California
AATCCCGGCTGATAGCAAGAGGTCCTCATCTGTGATGTCACCAACAACGCCACGCGCCAAGACTGGTTCAAATTGATTGATTCGTTCCTCATGGTCATCAATGGCTATGATATTTACATCATGCTTAGCGAGAGCGGCGAGAACACTACTCCCAAAAATACCCAAACCTAAAATTCCGATTGTCCGATCTGACATAGTTTTTCCTTTCTTATCCTATGGTTATATCTGCTTTCATATAGTGAATCATATCTTTCTTATCTGGCCGATACTCAGCCAAACTAACTAATAGCGTCAGAGGTCCGATTCGTCCGATAAACATCAGTAGCATGACAATGCTAAGAGCTAATTTGCCTAACTCTGGTGTCAAATTAGCAGTTACTCCAACCGTAGCAAGTGCTGAAATAGTTTCAAACATCAGGTAAATAAATTTCGGATTCCCTTCTGCTGTTATTCCTAGTAAAATCAAGCCAACCAGAAAAGTCAATAAAAAAATAATGAAGACACTGAATGATTTTTGGACTGTCCGAGATTCAATCGTTCTCCGAGCTACATTTGCATGAGGTAACCCTAAAAGTTCACTGCGTGCGAATACCAACAAGACAAAGAAGGTTGTGATTTTTAGTCCCCCTGCTGTACCGCCAGGTGCCCCACCCAGAAACATCTGCAAAATATAGATCATCAAGGTAACAGGCCTAGCCTGAGTAAAATCAATAGAAGCAAATCCTGCCGTCCGCATGCTGACAGTTTGGAAGAAACTAACCAGCAATTTATCTGGGAAGCTGAGATTGCCAATCGTTCCCGAATTGTTCCACTCTATCAAGAGGGTTGAAACTGTTCCAGCAAATAAAATCCCCGCTGTTAAGAAGAGGACTAGCTTAGTATGGAAACGAAGACGACGCTTTTTCTTCTTTCCTAACTGGGTAGCCAAGTCGAACCAAACCATGAAACCTAGACCACCCGTAATAATCAAGCCTGCTATCACTAGATTAATCAATGGGTCTGTCTGAAAGGCTAGCAAACTCGTGCTACCAAAATTATCAAATCCAGCATTACAGAAAGCTGAAATAGCTACGAAAATGGAAGTAAAAATTCCCCGTCCCCAACCAAACTCGGGGACAAAACGAAAACTTAGCAGAAAGGCTCCGAATCCTTCTACTAGAAAAGTCGTCACGAAGATGGAACGTAGAAAATCCCTCAGAGACTGGGTTTCTTCGAAGCTAAAACTTTCCTGAATTGTTTCACGGTTTCTAAGACTCAATTTTTGCTTACTCTGAATATAGAAAACTCCGATAAAGGTCATGAGACCCAAGCCACCAATCTGAATTAAGAACATACAGATTAGCTGACCCCAGATATTATAAGTGGACACTACAGGTTGGGTAAAGAGACCTGTCACACAGACCATAGACACAGTGGTGAAAAGGTGGTCAAAATAAGTTGCTCTGGATGTTTCAGCCTGTACAAAAGATAGACTCAATAGTAGGGAACCTAGTAAAATGACTAGGGCAAAACTTAAAAAAATCCGACGAGCAGGTGACATCTGAGCCAGACTCTGCTCCATTTTTTCTCTTAATGATTTGAATAACATAGCTACATTGTACCATAAAACAGTTAAAGCAGTCACATATGACTAACGATTTCAAGACAGAGTTCTAAGGCCTTGTCAAAAGCTTCTGCGCCCCAATCGCGACTATCATAATTTTCTAAATCCGCTAGAGAGTCTGCTGTAAATAGAAGTTGTCCCCAAACGACTCCTCGAAGCTGGGCAACTGCTGCAAGAGCTGCACACTCCATCTCCACAACAGCACAGCCTTCTTCCTTACGATAGGCGACTTTTTCAGCTGTTTCTCGGTAAAAACCATCTGTCGACCAAGTCATAACCTCTTCATAAGGAATGCCTAGTTGTTCCAAGACTTGCTCGATGGCTGAAATAGCTTCTACATGTACATCCATATAACGAGAAGGTGACGCATAATGGTAACTAGTTCCTTCATCACGCAGGGCTCGGACTGGAACCAGAAAGGCATTCTCCTCTATATCGGCTAGGACTCCACAAGTTCCAGTGGAAATGATTTGCTCCACACCATAGCCAATCAACCAATCCATAAACTGGGCCGCTGGAGCAGAACCAACGGGCGCTTGGGCTAGACACACTTTTTCACCTTTGTAGTCCATGACATAAACCGGGTAGGTCTTAGTGGCAGAAACAAACTCCCCTACGCAATCTGCTTCTACTTCCTGAGCATAGCGGTCAATCTCCTCCTCCAAAAATGCATAGATACACTTCTTTGGCAACTTCAAGTCTAACTCCTCATGCGTTGGCATAAGGACCGCTTGGGGATTGTCGTCAAACTCTAAAATGGGAATGGCATGTTTTTGAATCATAGAGTACCTCCTCTAAATTTGTACTATTGTATCAAAATCAGAAAGAAAGTCAAGGTGAAGCCTAAATAAAAAACTTATCTTAAGGCAATGACCCCCTATGCTCAAAAAAGCAGGCATCGGTGTCGCTATGGGCAACACTCCTCAAGAGGTGAAAGACGGAGCAGCAGTCGTAACGAAGACCAATAATGACGGGGCTGGGCAAGCTGTTGAAACCTATGTCCTGATTTAGAAACCATTTAAAATAGACACATAAAGGAAAACTGCACCCTACAGTTAAGCTAAAAATTCTAACTGTGAGGTGCAGTTTATTTTTCAATGGACTTGAATCATGATTTAAGCGAATAGCTTGTAATACTGTTTCAACAAGATTGAACGAACTTAAACTAATTGCCTACTCTCAGCAGTCATACAAAAAATAGAAAATCTTTTTATATTCACTAAAATAAATATACATTACGATAATTTCTTTACTTTTCGATTATCAACTCTATAAATGGCTAGCATATCTAGTATCAACCATGTATCACGGGGGTATGCAACATAGCGCGATTCCCAGATTGGCTTAAACTTTTGTTTATATTGTCTAAGACCACTAAAGGAATAAAAGCGATTGGTAAAAGCATAGATGAGATAAGCCACTTTTTCCTGTAAGAAACTATGTTTCTCAGTTCCTACATTTGACAAGGGTGCCATACCTAAATCAAAGAAGATAACTCCTTCTTCTTTAAAATAAAGTAATAAGTTTACAAAAAGATAATCCATGATACCATCAGGGGCTGTCCTTAAGTGGTAGCGCATCAAATCAATACTGGCTTCTTCAGGTCCGTTACTTGCTAAAAAAGTAACAAAAGCCTGAACGTTATCATCCTTATCCCTTACAAGTGCGATCGGTGCTAGTTGAATATACTTTTCATCAAAGTAACCAAGTGAAAAACCTTTTTCTTGGCGGCCATCTAACCAGCTATCCGATATTTCTTTAAGGACGTTTAGCAAATCCTCATCAAAGGGAGGTTCTAAAACTTGAAATTGATATCCCTTATTCTCCAACTTATTAACAATCGTTCTAAATTTCTTCCCATGTTTCCCTTCGATTGTAAAACTCTCTAATGGCACCTGAGCAGTCTCGCCAAACTTCATAAAGTCATACCCATATTCATGAAGCAAGAGCGTCGTTTCTTGATTAACTTCATAGAAAATAACAGCTACATTTGCAGCCTCTGCATCTTCTAAAAACTGTGATAAGCCTTTTTCTAAATAGCCCGACTGCGCTAGTGGATCCGACATGACAACATACTTGTTGTTTTCAATTGCAAATTGGAAAACAACTTTATCTTGACCATCCTCCTGGTACCAATATAAGTATTTATCACCTAAAAAAGCTAAGGCCGAATCTAAATTGAGATTTGGTATTGTACTAACAAAATCTTGATAACGTTGCTTATCAAAGCTTTCTCCAATTTCCCCTTTGAATTGATTACTTTTACGAAGAAGCAACACATATAGAGACACCAAAACAAGGGACACACTAAGAAGATAAAGCCAATGTGTTATTACGTGAGAGAAATGGTTTAACTGAAACACATGATGAGGATTCAAATGCCCTAGCAAAACTAGTGTCAAAAAGAGCGTTCCACCAATATAAATAATATCTTTGCAACAATCTTCCCAAGCATAGATATAATGCCTGCGAACAAATGTATCTTTCTTCCACCAAATGAGAGATAAAAGTTTGATTAAGAAAATACTACTTATTAAAGAAAAAGAAACAATATTCAAATAAACAAGGCTAACCAAACCTAGTCCAGTCGTAAGTGCTAAGGTAAATTTCAATCGTCGTTTGACTATTCTTGCTAGCAGAAAGAATAGAACACCGAGAACGATACTAGGAAGTTGAAAAACAAACTGACCAGTGCTAGTTGCAAGCTCTTTAAGCAAAGGAAGATGCTCTAATTCTTGAGGAACTATAGCTGAAACGGTAAAAAAGAAGCCAAAAAGTCGTAACCCCCAAACTAATACAATAGCGGATAAAGTCTCAATGACCTTGTGTGGGATTCCTAAATACTTCTCATTAAGTCGTCCACCCATATTTTTCAAGAATAGAACAACTCCTAAACCAAAAGGAAGAATATAATAGAATAACCTAAATAAAAGTAACCAACTTAGCGCCTGAGTCTTATCAATCCCAAGGCCAACTAAACCAGATACCATAATTAAATCAAAACTACCTAGACTACCAGGAATCATTGACATAATCCCGATTGTAATGGCAATCATAAAAAGGGGGATGATGTCATAAATCGGTAAATGAAACCCTAAAACAGATCCAACTAAAAGGAAGAAACCAATGATGCTAGCCCAATCAAGAGCTGAAGCCAATACTAATGATAAAATTGTCCTTCCACTCAGCTGACCAAAATAAGCCCAATTTTTTCTATTTGAAACAAATAGTACAATTGGAAGATAGAGACTAGCTCCTAAAAGAGCTGGCCAATACTGTTTAATCCCAATTGATACAGGGAATAACCCTGTTAAAACTAAGCTGATTAGAGCAAACAGTGAGAATCCACTCATGAAATAAGGAATGACACGAGAAATCCCCTGCATACTTTTTTCAGGTCGTTCTTCATCTCCATAGAAAGAATATCGTAAACCAACATCCACCAAACCGGCAAAACCAATCATATTATTCAAGCTATTAATAGTCCAGCTAGTTTCGAGTAAGTAAGAAATTTTTTGTTTTTGATGAAGCTCTTGATTTAAGATTCTATCATAGATGATCATTGGCGCAACGGCCATAAAACCAAACAATGCTAAACAGATGACATTTAGTGGAGACAGTCCTCCCAGTATTTCTTTAATCTTATCAAACGAAATTGTTTTAAAAAGTCTAGTTATCTCTACAATAACTAGACTAGTAATAGATAGAAATAAAACGAGTTTGATAAGTGTTTGCCATTTTTTAAGCCAATTCAAAAGCATTTGCAAACTCTACTCCTTTTATCCTAATAATGTCTGTAAAATCGGAATCACAATCACAAATAAAACCGTACTGAGAGTGACCACATTCGTTGAAAACTCAACATCGCCTTTTCCTTGATTGGCAAGGATAGGAAGAACCGCTAAAGCAGGTGTTGCTGATTGGATCATAAAGGTTCTAAATTCTGATGCTACCATATTTGGAGAGAAGAACTTCAAAACCAGGAGCATGATGACCGGTGCAAGGATAAAACGACCAACCAGTGTGATAATGGTATCCTTATCAAAGCGAATGGTCTTAAGTCCTGCCTTCGCTAGGACGATACCAATATAGATAAGTGATAGTGGCGTTGTTAAACTACCAATATAGTTCAAGGTACTTTCCGCAAAACTTGGAACAGGCAGACGGAGCACTAAAAAGGCGAGGGCTACGAGAAAACCTAATAAGGGAGCTGGGAAGAGCTTCTTCCAATTAAATTTTTGAGCCTGTTTTGAAGCCCCTTCTTTGCTATCAGAAGTCATCAGATAGACACCTAAGGTCCAAGTAGAGACAGTATTTGTAATATAATATACCAAGAAGTAAGGAAGGGCTTGATCCCCAAACAGAGCGATATTTAAAGGCAAACCAATGAAAATAGTATTGGCATTGACAAAGGTATTAATCATGGTTCCTCGGCGTCCTGGGCGCACTTTAAAAACTTTCACCGCAATAAAGGCCGCTAGGTAACCAAGAATGAAGGCTATAAACGTATAGAGCAAACCACCAGACAAGCTAATCAGCTTATCTAAAGTTAAATATTTAAGAACAGAGGTAAAAATTGCAACGGGCATAGCCACATTCATAATGAGTTTAGATAAGTCATTTCCAAAACTCTCTTGGAACCAACCACGGACTTGCAAGAAATAACCAAGAATGATGATGACGATAATGGGTACAATACTCTGTATTGACGTTATAAAGATTTCCATAGTCTCCCTTTCTTTATAATAGGACATATAGCAAAAGGTGTACGAGGCATCCAGTCGCACTCGTACACCCCATTTCCATTTACTTATTTATATTCTGGATACCATTTCAAATCACGGACCGCTTTAGCCATATCTGTCTCTTGAGCACGTGCAAGACCTTGTTCTTGTGCTTTTTTAGCAACTGCTTCCGCTACTTTGATGGAAACATCGGCTACATACTTAAACGGAGGTAAGACTGGTGCTCCAGGTTGACCTGGATTGACAATCCCACTCAATGAATGTGCAGCGGCACCAATCATTTCATCTGTCAAGAGACTCGCTTCAGAGGCTAACATACCGAGTCCAAGACCTGGATAAATCAAAGCATTATTAGCTTGACCAATCACGTAGTCTACTCCTTTATAAGAAACGGTACCAGCTGGAATTCCTGTTGCAACAAACGCTTTTCCGTCTGACCATTCAATCAAATCTTTGGCACTTGCTTCTGCGAGTTTCGTAGGATTAGACAATGGGAAGATCATTGGACGTTCAGTATTTTCACACATAGCCTCTACGATTTCTTTAGTGAAGGTATTTGGCTGAGTTGAAGTTCCCACAAGAATGGTTGGCTTAACAGTCTTCACTACTTCAAGAAGGTCTGTCAGTTTGTCCGCGTTGGCAAAATCAGAGCGTTTCTTAGCAAATGGTTTTTGTTCTGGAGTTAGGTCGTCCATGTCATCAAAGAGGAGACCTTGTTTATCTACCATAAAGAAGCGTTTATAGGCTTCTTCTTCAGGCAGACCTTCACTAACCATTTCGCGAAGCACACGAGAGGCAATTCCTGCACCAGCAGTTCCACCACCATAGCAGAGGTAAACTTGATCCGTTAATTTTTCACCTGTAATATCCAGCGAACCAAAGATACCACCCAAGGTTACGATACCAGTTCCTTGGATATCATCGTTAAAGGTTGGAATTTGCTTCCGGTATTTTTCAAGAATGTTGGCAGCATTTAAGCGACCGAAATCTTCCCAGTGAAGGTAGAGTTTAGGGAAAAGACGTTCTGCAGTTTGAACAAATTGATCGATAAAATCATAGTAACGATCACCACGCACACGTTCGTGACGATTTCCTAAGTAATTAGGATTGTTACGCAATTCTTCACGGTTGGTACCTGCATCAATGACTAAAGGAAGCACCATGGAAGGATCAATTCCTGCAGCTCCAGTATAGACCATCAATTTCCCAACAGAAATATCAACCCCATTTGTACCCCAGTCACCAATACCGAGAATACCTTCTGCATCCGTTACAACAATGAGACGAATTTCACGGTCACCAGCTGCATTTTTCAAAGTTGCTTCGATATTTTCAGGATGATTAATATCAAGATATGCGGCATATTGTGGATCTACAAAGAGGTCGCTATAACCCTCAATGGTATCAGCAATGGTTGGGTCATAGACAATGGGATTAAATTCTTCCAAATGTTGAGCAAATAGATAGTAGAAAAGGGTACGGTTGGTATTAAAGATTTCCATTAAGAACAACCGTTTTTCCAAATCGTTGACCTTTGTTTGCATTTGGGCATAGGTTTGCGCTGCTTGTTCTTCAATGGTTTGAACGTAAGGTGGCAGGAGGCCAATAAGACCTAGCTTCTGGCGTTCCTCCAGGGTAAAGGCAGTCCCTTTATTGAGGAAAGGGTTGTTTAAAATATCATGTGCAGTCATAAGCTGACCTCCTTATTTAGTTTATTCTATTATAACACTTTCCGGCATTAAATGACACTTTGTTCTATATATGATACAATAATAAATAAAAGTACAGACGATGCAAGCTAAAATGATATGATTTCAAGAAATAACAAACTATTGCATTTATCCATCACTTCCTAAATAGTCATGGTCATCTTTTTAAAAAGCGAGATCCTTTCCACGTTTTTAGAAGGTTATTCCCATCAAAAAATTCAAAATACGTTTCTTATAACATACATTGTTTTGTTTAAGGTGTTATTTTTGTCATTTAAAACTTGTATTCTGGTTACATGAAAACAAAACATTATTTGCAACAGTATATAGCGCAAAAGGTCAAATATTTGCGAAAAAAACAAAACATGAGTCAAGAGGAGCTGTCGGAACGGGCAGACCTTGGATTAAAATACATCAATCAATTGGAAAATCAAAACGTGAATCTGACCATTCACAGTCTTGAAAAAGTCATTTCTGCTCTTGAGTTAACTCCTGAAGAATTCTTCAATTTTGATTCACTCGAAGCATCTTCAGATCCTACCGACAGCCTTTCACTTAAGAGAGTAAATATGAAAATTAAGCAACTTCCAGTTGAAAAACGGGAAAAGATCCTAACGATTTTCGAAGATCTCTTAGATAACCTTTAATGGTCCTCTGACTCACCTTAGATTGTAACAAACAAAAAATCATATAGTCAAATTAGCTATCACGGATAATTTTTGCTTATCCATGTCTGTCTATTTAGAAGAGGGAGCCCAATGAATCTTAAGGACTTTTATTATTTTCTTGATCTTAGTCAACAGCAATCCTTTACTGGGGTTGCCCAAAAACACGGGATCAGTCAACCATCCGTTTCCTATGCGATTAAACGACTAGAAAAGGAATTTCACTGCCAATTAATTGTGCACGATCCTTCTCACCGTACTTTCAAATTGACGCCCCAAGGAGAAATCTTGCTACGACATATTCAAAAGGTCTTACCTGAGATTCAAGGGGCAAAAAAAGAGATTCTACGGAGTCTCTCTCGATTCAATACGATTGGTTTTCCACCAATCATCATTGACTATCTTGTCCGAAAACAATCCGCCTTTATCAGTAATGTTGCAGCACTTCAAAGTATCCATCCAGTCCAAGAAGGATCTGTTGAACTTTTGGAATTACTTTCCAAAGGAGAGCTGGATGCTAGCTTTTTGGGAAGTTTGGAACCGATTAAAGATCATCGCTTTCAGGTTAAAGAAATGGCCAAACGGGATCTCTATTATATACTGCATCACAACCATCCTCTAGCCTCAAAAAAGGTATTACAATTTTCAGATGTCATCGATGAAGATTTTATCATTCCAGATGAACACTTTGTTCATTTAAAAGCCTTTGAACAGTTGAATGAGCATTATCACCATAAGGCTACTCCCTTCTTTCAGACAGATGATATTCAGCTCCTAAAACAACTTCTTCGTAAACAAGTTGGAATTAGCTTACTAGCAGATCTTGCACTAACAGATGGTGAAGAAGAACTGATTGCGATTCCGATGGCTGAAGATGAACGGATCAGCTTTTACGTTTCGCTAGTTGAACCGAAGGAAAGTAATCTCAAACCGGAGGTCATCCAATTCTTTGAAAAATTACTAAACTAGTCGCAACCTTTTTTCATAGTGCTAATGTGGAAACATAAATTAAGTAACTAGCTAGTATTTTTTACGTATAAAAATAAAGTAGAAACACTGATAAAATAAGGATTCCTGCAAATTTGTAGGAATCCTATTTTTTTCGTGAGTTTTGTGTATTTAAATTATTTCATGTATATTTTTCTTGTTCGGTTTTTTATTAATAACTAGAGATATGAAAAGCCCAAAAGCCTTGATTAATATATCGTTGATAAGTTTTTAAAAACCGGTATCAGAGAAAATAGTTTATTAAAAATGGGACGTATTTTGAAAAAATATACTATTTTACGTAAACAAACTCTAACCTTAGCTTCTGTTGTTTTAGGAACTGTCTTCACAGGAACTACTATTGCTTCTGCTGATGACGTCACACCTGCAACAACCCAAGCTGCTCCTGCAGCTCTTCCCAAAAATTAAAAAAAATCTCCCTTCTCTTTCGAGAAAGGAGATTTTCTTTTATGGGTGACCGCCAGGTGCACCACCACCAGGGCCACCATTTCCTTGAGGGCCACTACCAGGTGCTCCTCCGCCTCCAGGCATAGAGTTAACGATTTCAGTTTGTTTTTCACCATTGAGGTAGATATCTCCAACTGTGTAGGTCGCTGTTCCGTCAAAGTCAAAACCAGATTGACCAGTCATTTTGATGGTTCCTCCATTAACTGTAATATTACCGTTTGAATCAATTGGATCCGTGTCCCCTTGACCAACTTCAACTGTCAAGTTTCCACCATTCATGGTGAAGAAAATTTCACTTTGTTGGGCATTTTTGTTGGCTGCATTGACACCATCATCTGTTGAGTAAATGCTGATGTCTCCACCGTTGATGGTGATAGACTTACCTTCAAGCCCTTCTGTAGAATTCTTAACGGTATAGGTTCCACTATCAATAACCAAATCACCTGATGCATGAATACCATCATCACCTGCAGTAACAGTGATAGTATTATCAGATAGATACATGGTTCCAACAGATGTATCCTCATCATTGTCGACCTTGACACCATCTTCCTTGGCATCGATAGTCATTGTCGTTCCAGTAATGTTGAGTTCATCATTAACATTAAAGGCATCTCCAACTGCTGTGATATTGTAGGTTCCGCCAGTGATGTGAAGTGTATCGTTGGCCTTAATACCATTGTTTTTCTTACCATCTACATTGAGAGTTCCTTTACCATTGATGGTCAAGTCCACTTTAGAGAAGAGGGCCGCGTCAGCCTTGTCATCACTGTTTGAAGCTGAATCTGACAGGCTATTTGTGGTGCCATCTGCTAGGGTTAGGTAGACGTGTCCAGCTGATGTTGCTGAAATAGCTGCATTGGTATTGGTCATGGTGACACCGTTTAGTACGATATGCACATCGTCAGAGTTTCCAGCTTCGATCTTGATTTGAACTCCATCAGATTGACCAGAAATCACATAGGTACCTGACTTAGAGATTGTAACGGTAGATCCTGATACGGCCACTCCGTCACCTGATACCGTCGCCGTTGATCCTGACAAAGTTACAGTTGCTGCTGTCTTTTCATCATAAGAAGTATCATAGTCCTTATCTGTAAAGTAACTAGATGTTTTCTTATTGGTAGTTACTGTTGTCGTTGCAGTACTATTGCTAGCTGTTGTATTTGAGGTTGACTGGGCACATGCTGTCACCAGTGCTAGAGTTGTTATACTTGTTAATAGGAATGTCCATTTTTTTGCTTTCATGCTCGTTTCCTCGTCTTTCATTTTACATGCTCTTAGTCTACGGGTCTTTCCTAAAAGTAGCCTAAACTTTTTCTGAAAGTTTTCTTAAGTTTAGTTTCAATTAAGTTGAATTTAACAAAAGTTTTAGAAATCCCCTCTAGAATTGTAGACAAGCAAGTTCACCTTGTTTAAAAATAGTATAACTGAAAGCAAGAGGAGAAAGACTTATGAAACCATTAGAAACAACTTTCAAACGGATTGAAACCAAATATATTGTCTCCAAAGATAAAATAGACAAACTCATCCAAGATTTAAAGGAATATTTAGTAGAAGACGACTATCCAATTTCAACTATTTCAAATATCTACTTTGATACGGAAGACTTTGATGTGCTCCAAGATGATGATTTTGGAAATAAGCGAAAAGAAAAGGTTCGGATGCGGACCTATCTCAGTCAACCTAAAGCAGATAGTCAAGTATTTTTAGAAATCAAAACCAAGGACCAAGAAGGAGTTGGTCGCAAGTTTAGACTACTCTCAACTCCTACTTCTATCCTTAATTTTATGACCAAAGGGCACTTAGATGCTAGCATTACTGATACAGTCGTCATTGAAAAAGTGAAAAAGCTTCATCAGGATTACAAGCAGGCTATTCAGCCTCGTATGTACATCTACTACGATCGTTATTCATTAAAAGAAAAAAAATACATCGAGGGCTACGACTATAATAAAATTCGTATCACAATTGACCAAAATCTAGTCTATAGAGATGAAAATGTCAGTCTCTTCGCAGGAAACCATGGAGATGCTTTACTAGATGACGATACTGTAATTATGGAGATTAAGGCTCCTGGAAACAAACCCCAGTGGTTACAAGACATCCTAGACAAGTATAGTTTGATGGAGCACAAATTTTCAAAATACAGTTGTGCTTACCACAAATCTCAAGGGCTTCCTTATGCACCACGTCCCAGTATAGAAAGCGCAGGTACCGCTTATGCTTAATCTATTTAACTCAATTTTCAACAACGCCACTGCAAGTGCAGATCCCTTCCAACTACTGCTGGCACTTCTAGTCAGTCTAGTCCTCGGTTTGGCACTTACTTGGACCTACAAATATCGGACCCTCTACACCAGAGAATTTGCTATCAGCTTGACTCTGCTTCCCTGCCTTATGACCTTGGTTATTTTTCTGGTCAATGGGAGCTTGGGTACTTCAATTGCTGTAGCAGGAACTTTTAGTTTGATTCGTTTCCGTTCTGCAACTAGTGGTTCACGAGAACTGATTGCTATTTTCCTTGCCATGATTATCGGTCTGGCTTGCGGAACAGGCTATCTCTTCCTGGCAATTCTCTTCACGATCTTTATCTTGGGCGTTTGGTTCCTTTTGGAAAATCAACAAATCAAAACTGACAATCAACGCCGTAGACTTTTGACAATCACGGTAGCCAATCAAGAGAAGATTCAAGATGCTATCCAATCAACTCTTGACCAATTCTGCTCAGAAATTGACATGATTACGATCAATAGCACCAATGCAGGGGACAACCTTAGCATTGTCTATGAAGTCGAGCTAAAAACAGAGGTCGATGATTTCCAAGTGACCAGCTATCTTACACAAAATATTGATCAATGCGATGTGGCATTGACTAAAAAAGCTAAAAAGAGAAAAAATCTCTAAAGACGAAAAACGAGGCTGGGATAAAAATTCCGACCTCGTTTTTTGCTAGCAATAAGTTTTTGATACTGAAACTAGTTAGACTTTTCGATTCCAAAGAGCTCTTGTGAAAAAGACTTCACTTTCTCTTTCTACAACCTTTAATTTCCTTTAACTGGAATCTCTTTGATAACTCGTGCTGGATTTCCTGCTAGAACTACGTTGTCACCAAAGGATTTTGTAATGACCGCTCCTGCTCCTGCAACGATATTATCCCCTAAAGTAACACCCGGTAGGACAATGACACCACCACCTGCCCAAAAGTTCTTACCAATCGTGATGGGTTTGCCAAATTCTAGTCCTGAGTTTCGTTCGTCGGGATCCAGTGGGTGAAGGGGTGTTAAAAATTGACAGTTGGGACCAATCATAGCATTATCACCGATGGTTATAGGACAAACATCTAGCATAGTTAAATTCCAATTGGAATAAAAATTTTCTCCCAGGTGAATATTGACACCGTAATCTACCATCAAGCGAGTGTTGATGTAGAGATTTTCACCAATAGAACCAAACCATCCTTTGATGATTTCCATACCTTTTACTGGATCGACTTCTTCATTAAAAGCTGCTTGCTTTTGTCGCGCTGTTTGCGCTAAGGTACGGAGTTCTGAATCAAACGGGTGATAGGGTTCCCCCGCAATCATTTTTTGGTATTCAGTTTTCATATTTTGACATCCTTGTTTATTTTAGATGATTGTAGCATAGCTTTAAATTTCGAGCAAGTTATAGTGAAATGAAATAGAATCTGAACAAATTTACCAGAGTAGTTAAGTCAATTTCTAGCATTTTTTAGAATTCACAGTGTGCCGTTTTGTATTTGATCTACTATAAATTTAAAATTGAAAAAATGTTTATATAGTGGATTGAAATAAGATGCGAACAGAGAGATTAGGAAAGTCAAACTAATTTCTAGAAATATTTTTAGCAGTTGTAGTGTACTGTTCTAGATTCAATCTACTATAAAACACAAGTCTAACCTTGAAAAAAAGCGAGCAAAGCTAGTTTTCTGACAATCAGAATTCTGCCTTGTTCGCTTTTTTATCTAGTGGATCCTTCTTAAGAATCTATAGTGAATGATTAATCTTTTCATCTCAAACCTTAAGTAACACCTACTTATTCACTTACTTCAACAGTTTCAACGACTTCTTCTACAGTCGTATCTACTGAAGCTTCTTCTTGAGAAGATGCTAGGTAAGACTCTTCATTGATAGCTTGTGGTTCAAGGTTACGGTAACGTGCCATACCTGTACCAGCTGGGATAATCTTACCGATGATAACATTTTCCTTAAGTCCAAGGAGATGGTCTTTCTTACCGCGGATAGCCGCATCTGTAAGGACACGAGTTGTTTCCTGGAAGGAAGCCGCTGACAAGAAACTATTTGTTTCAAGTGAGGCTTTGGTGATTCCCATAAGGACTGGACGACCTGTCGCTGGTACTCCACCTGCGATGAGAACATCCTTGTTAGCATCTGTAAAGTCGTTGATGTCCATAAGAGTTCCCATGAGAAGATCTGTATCCCCTGGATCCATAACACGAACTTTACGGATCATTTGACGAACCATTACCTCGATGTGTTTGTCACCGATTTCTACCCCTTGGCTACGGTAAACTTTTTGTACTTCACCGAGAAGGTAGGTTTCAACTGACAAGACATCACGTACAGCAAGGAGACGTTTTGGTTGGATAGAACCTTCTGTCAATGCCGCACCACGAGATACTTGATCGCCAACTTCGACACGCATACGGGCTGTAAATGGTACCACGTATTCGCCTTCACCAGTTTCACCTTTAACGAAGACTTTCTTAGTACGAGTTGAAGCATCTTCTTCGATAGCAGTAACTTGTCCTTTGACTTCTGTGATAACCGCTTCCCCTTTAGGATTGCGGGCTTCAAAGATTTCTTGGACACGAGGAAGACCCTGAGTGATATCGGTATTTGAGGCAACCCCACCCGTGTGGAAGGTACGCATTGTAAGCTGTGTACCAGGCTCCCCGATAGATTGGGCAGCGATTGTACCAACTGCTTCACCAACTTCAACCGCATCACCAGTCGCCAAGTTGATACCATAACAGTGACGGCAAACACCATGACGAGTGTTACATGTAAATACTGAGCGGATAGTTACTTCTTCAACACCAGCATTAACAATTTCACGAGCCTTGTCTTCTGTGATCAATTCATTTGGACCAATAATCACTGCACCAGTTTCCGGATGTTTAACAGTTTTCTTAGTGTAACGACCATTGAGGCGCTCTTCAAGAGACTCGATCATCTCTTTTCCTTCTGCAATAGAGCGGATCAAGAGACCACGATCTGTTCCACAGTCGTCCTCACGGATGATAACGTCTTGGGCAACGTCAACCAAACGACGAGTCAAGTAACCTGAGTCAGCTGTCTTAAGGGCCGTATCAGTCATACCTTTACGAGCACCGTGAGTTGAGAAGAACATTTCGAGTACTGACAAACCTTCACGGAAGTTTGAAAGGATTGGCAATTCCATGATACGTCCGTTCGGAGCAGCCATCAGACCACGCATACCGGCAAGCTGTGAGAAGTTTGAGATGTTACCACGGGCTCCAGAGTCCATCATCATAACGATAGGGTTCTTAGGATCTTGGTTAGCAATCAAACGTTTTTCAAGTTTTTCACGGGCAGCACGCCATTCAGCTGTTACAGCATTGTAGCGCTCGTCGTCCGTAATCATACCACGACGGAATTGTTTTGTGATCTGTTCTACACGTTTGTGTGATTCTTCGATGATTTCAGCCTTGTCTTCAACAACTGGAATATCGGCGATACCCACTGTCAAACCTGCAAGAGTTGAGTGGTGGTAACCGAGGTTCTTCATGCGGTCAAGTAGGGCAGAAGTTTCTGTCGTACGGAAACGTTTGAAGATTTCAGCGATGATATTTCCAAGGTTTTTCTTCTTGAATGGAGGGTTAAGTTCAAGATTGCTGATAGCTTCCTTGATATCTCCACCTAGTGGCAAGAAGTATTTATCTGGAACGCCTTCTGTTAAGTTGGCATTGTTTGGTTCTTGCAAGTATGGTAGACCTTCTGGCATGATATCGTTGAAGAGGATTTTACCAACTGTTGTAAGCAAGACTTTATGTTTTTGCTCTTCTGTCCATGGTTTGTTGAGGCTGTCTGTTGCAATACCAACACGTGAGTGGAGGTGAACATAACCATTGCGGTAAGCCATAACCGCTTCGTCACGGTCTTTGAAGACCATTCCTTCACCTTCACGACCAGCTTCTTCCATAGTCAAGTAGTAGTTACCCAAAACCATGTCCTGAGATGGAGTAACAACTGGTTTACCATCTTTAGGGTTCAAGATGTGCTCAGCAGCGAGCATGAGGATACGAGCTTCTGCTTGGGCTTCTTCTGAAAGCGGTACGTGGATGGCCATTTGGTCCCCGTCAAAGTCGGCATTGTAGGCTTCACAGACAAGTGGATGCAAGCGAAGGGCTTTACCGTCAATCAAGACAGGTTCAAAGGCTTGGATACCCAAACGGTGAAGGGTCGGTGCGCGGTTCAAAAGCACTGGGTGTTCTTTGATAACTTCTTCGAGGATATCCCAGATACGCTCATCTCCACGTTCCACCAAGCGTTTAGCTGCTTTAACGTTTTGCACGATATCACGCGCTACGATTTCACGCATGACAAATGGTTTAAAGAGCTCGATAGCCATTTCACGTGGCACACCACATTGGTACATCTTAAGAGTTGGACCAACGGCGATAACGGAACGTCCTGAGAAGTCAACACGTTTACCGAGCAAGTTTTGACGGAAGCGTCCTTGTTTACCTTTAAGCATGTGGCTCAATGATTTAAGCGGACGGCTACCTGGTCCTGTGATTGGACGACCACGACGACCATTGTCAATCAAAGCGTCAACCGCTTCTTGAAGCATACGCTTCTCATTTTGAACGATGATACCTGGTGCATTCAACTCAAGCAAGCGAGCCAAACGGTTGTTACGGTTGATAACACG
>QWCB01005016.1_pt1 | contig 17096 bp, 17 predicted proteins | sample 1972511 | NCBI WGS metagenome assembly QWCB01 (sample SAMN09866719, study PRJNA288562) | Human gut metagenome isolate term5_stool, whole genome shotgun sequencing... | isolation source: gut | host: Homo sapiens | place: USA: California
CCGCCCCTCCCTCCAGGCCCAACGACCTGAACTCAACTACAAAGATAACTCATTCAATCTTTTTCTACCCCTCCGTGTCTACTTTTACGAGTGCAGCATGTTCTCATCCTTGACCTTAATCGACATACATTCATCAGTGGAGAGGAACGTGCCCTGCACCCTTTCCACATCAGGACCGCGAAGCAGAAGCATGTCGCCATTTCCGTCAAGCCGCTCCGCTCCGGTCCTATCCAAAACGACTATGGAATCTCGCTTGTCAAACATGCGGAATTCCATCCTTACAGGAAAATTCTCCTTTATCTCTTTGGTTATCACTTTCCCGGAAACGCGATTCGTCGAAATGACCATGTGAATCCCCACTGCATTTCCCGCTTTGGACAAGCCTACGATATTCTTGAACGCAGCAGTCTTCTTGGAGCCGTAATCCATAAGGTCCGCATATTCATCTACGAACACCACGATCTTCTGATACTTTCTCCGAGGATCTCTTGCCAATCCGGAAAGTCGACTTTCCATTTCGACCACCAGCCTGTCCAGTTCAGCATTGGCCTCGGACTCTCCACCCGCATATCGGCTGCCGGCAGTTCCCGCCCAGACCGCAAGTTCCGCCAGTTTAGGGTCAATGAATATGAACTTCACTTCTTCCTGTCCTTTAAGCAGCATGAGCGAAGCAATCATCGCATTCATTGCCACGGACTTTCCCTGTTTCGTGCATCCCGCCAACAGGATATTGGGAGCCGCGGCAAGGTCCAGCCTCAGAGGCCTGCCGTTCTCGTCCCTGCCTATGGCCAGCGGCAACGTCATCTCTCCATTTTCAGCATTTCTGCAAAACAACATTTCATCCATATCATATAGTTATTTTCTTCGTATTCACGTATGAGAACTTCTCCGTTCCATCATGAAACAAAAATACACCCCGACACCGCCAAAAAGCGGCAGCCGCGTCAATCAGATTGCACAAGTAATATAAAATATAGAAACCACATGTAAGATTGACAAAGAAATTCAGTATATCTATATAGCAACAGAAAACTTGCGTACATTTACAATTTGAAAAAACACATAAGTTATGGAATATAGAACATTTGATTCAGCTATCGACGAGCGCAAAAAGAGGAACGCAGATGCTACCTGCAGGAGATCCCTAAGATTTAAGCGCAGGCTTCATTCCTGCCTTTTACATCCATTTTTCGGGAGATAGTATCATTAATAAATGGGATAGAATCTATTTAACAATTATTCAAATAAATCAAAAATATGAGCACGAAAACACAAGAATACATGGACATTCTGTTATCATTATGTTCAGCAGCCAAAAGCAGCCTTCATTTTTTGAATGGTGCGAGAACGCATAAAACAATAAATCATTCTCTGGTTGAAAAATTCCAGGAGAGCATAAAGGACATTCTGAACAATGACAAGAATGGATACAAATGGGAGATAGAAGAGAAGGCCAAAGGGCGCTCTGAAAAAGACTCCATCGATATTCTTGGGCAGGCGAAGAATATGCAGAACTGGATAATTGAGATTGACGCAACACGTTCTGACCAGGTATCTCAGAAACTGCTTTCAAGAATGACCTTGTGGGGGCTCAAGAATCCTCTTAACTATGTCGCTATACTCTACCCCGACACCCGTAACGGCAAAAACGCATGCGAAAAATACCTGCGCTATGGGAATGATATTATCAAGGCTATAAACAAGAAATCAAGCGTAACCGGTATCTTTGTAAATCCTGCCAACAGTAGCATTGAAATTCTTTCATTTGAAGAGTCAAGCCATTTTGAGGTTAATGGCAAAGAGTGCAAGGGTATGAGCAATGCCGCAGCGGAGGCAATCAGAGAATATCTTCGCAAGAATCCTGTTTCCTTCGATACACTTAAAAAGCGCTGGGGAAAGTATGTTAATTGCGTGAAAGGCCCAAGCAGGTATAAGAATACCAAGTCGATAACTACAGATGGCATAAATGTTTACTCGTATACCCAGTTTAGAGAATATGGACTCTGCTCATACTGGCGTGACTTCGAGAATGTTTGTAAGAAAAATGGAATCAGCGTATCTAAACTGAAGGCATATTACACTACCAACGGAGAGACCTCGCGTATTGTGTATAAACTTGAATATTGCGAATAACACCTATGTATAATCAAAGCCCCCGACTTTGCAAATCGGGGGCTTTAAACTTATTTTAGACGAAACACATATTCTCCGCCGACAACATCGACTTCATACTCCGGAAAAACTTGATTAATCATGTTGACAAATTCACCGAACTGAAGATCATTATTTTCACCGCCATTACGCCATTGGTTAGAAAGATAGTATGTTCCACCACCTATCACGAAAGGCGTACCGAAAGCACGACTTGGATCACTAGGGAATGAGGTCCAAAAAATGCCTAGCAGTTTGAATCCTGGGCCAATTAAGGCCAGCCTACATGCACGAGATAAGGATATGAGATATGGTTTCAATCTGCCAAGCAAACCTTTGCGATAAAGATACAAGAACACGTCATGCACGAAATGCTTAAGATATTTGTCCGAACAAATCAGTTTTTTTGATGTTGGCGAGGAAACTCCTGGGGCAACAAGATTGACACATGGTTGTATAGTACATAATGGTTTCCCCCAAGGATAATCCAGTATCTCTAACACCCCATCGTAGCACTTCTTTGCCTGGCACTTACTGGGATAATTCTTTATATCTTCGAAATATCGATTTCCGCCAGGCCACCGCTGTATCACATCCCAGTCAATCCAGTTTGAAATCTCCTTATAGCGATTAATCATTTCAACGTTACCACCAGTAATATCGAACAGATTATATCCAAACCCATATTCATAAGGTCCATCTGAGATTTTGGATTTAACATGCCCGGACGCATCTTTAAGTAAATCCAGAGGAAGTTTGGATTTATTCCTATCAATAAATGTCAGCATTCCATACTCAGCAAAGGCCTCTTCAAGAGGTTCACGTGAAGGAAATCCTTCACTATTGAACGCATCATAGTACGCATGCATCATTTCGTGGATGAAAACGTAAGCGAAAACATTATCCTCCTTCACTCCTTTACGCTTGGCATATTCCATGATATTATCTGCAAATAAAAACACGGTCGGTTCGGAATCGTCAAACCAGAGAAGCTTTCTCGTATAAAGTCCCAAAAGCGGCACCATATTGAGATTATCCGCGTATTTCAGCTGGGCTTTAGCCCACGAGCTTCGCATCGACAAATCTCTTTTCGTTTCTTCAATGATTCTTTCCCCATCAATTGTGTTATTATTGTACTCGTAGATAGTCGACTCTATGTGTGCACTAATGCTATTGATCGAATCATTCAGCATCTTTTTCAGATAAGCTTTATCTGAAACAACTACCGAGACTCCTGTTATCGTCCTCAATTCTTCAAGATTGGTAATTCCATTGAAAGGAGACGGTAAATTCTCGATATCACCTAGGAGTGCTTCTTGACTTGAAGTCAGTAGTCCATTTTGAGATTTATAAATGAATGCCATTGCTACTAGTTATTTTTCATGTTTACCATAAGATATCATGGCCCAAACAATGCTAAGTTATAAATTATTCCTCAGCATCACAATGTTTTCAACAGATAACCCACATATTTTCCAAACAGATTGCCAATACTTTTTACAACATCAGGGATAGCACCCATTTACCCCTTACATAAGAAACAAAAAGCACTTGCAAGAACCACCTAAGGACCTATGCATTTTTGCATATCCCAAAGTTTCGATGATATGATATCGGCAGAGCGAAGCAATCATCGCATTCATTGCCACGGATTTTCCCTGTTTCGTGCATCCCGCCAAAAGGATATTGGGAGCCGCGGCAAGGTCCAGCCACAGAGGCCTGCCGTTTTCGTCCCTGCCAATGGCCAGCGGCAACGTCATCTCTCCATTTTCAGCATTTCTGCAAAACAACATTTCATCCATATCATATAGTTTTTAGTTTGCCATCGACAAAGTCCCGAAAATCATCCGAGAACGTCTCATAGCGGAAATCACTGTACGTAAGATACTTGGCGTCTCGATAGACCAGCAGTTCGATGCCACTGTCCCTAAAACAGAGTCTGTATTCCAGGCCCTTCTCCTCCAGAACGGTCTGAATCAGGGACTCGGCACTGTTCTCCAGAATGTTACGGATTTTTTCCCTCTTGAGAAGATCCATGTCCACATGTTCCATCTTTTCTTTCCATACTGCAAGGCCGCCGGGAAGGATATTGTTGATAAAATGTACCAGGTAGTTTTCAATCTCTTCCTCATACCTTATCAGTATCAGTTTCCCGCCGATCCAGAATTGTCCCATACAAAAACTGATGCCGAGACCCATCTGTGTCTCCACCACAATCTCATATCCCCGGAGTGCGAGCATTGTCCCTTCCGGCATGTAAGCAGACGCCCGGACCGTGCTGATGACCTCCATAAGGGTATAATCCACATTTGATAGTCCTTCTTTTGAAAAAGTTTACTGCCAACAGGTATATCGTTCCCCAAAATTATGGGGAATCCGTGTAAGATTGGTGAAGAAATACTGTATATAAATATAGACCTCAGCATCACGCGCTGCAGGATTTGGACTAAAACCAGCATGAATGAAATTATTATCGGAAAAACCGTACGTGATTATGGAAAGGGAGAAAATTATCAGCAGACTTAGAGGCAAACTTGATGAGATGCACATTTCATATGGTGACATCGACTGTTATGACGGGCCTACTACTGTTACCGTGAAGGTACAATTCGATGGAGGGGATCCAGTCGGGAACACACTTGCGGGAGTAGAGGAAGAATTTGATACTTTCAAGGATGTTCTTGGAAAAGATAAGACTCGCAGTTACGCTGACAAAAACCACATATATATCGAAATACCTAAGGAGCCCAAGAATCGTCATTACCCGAAATTCGTGGAGTCGGAGAACTCATGTGACTGGAAGGAAGAGAAGGAACTGCCAGTTTTCCTCGGATACGACACGTTCGGGAAGCCGTTGACCCTGGACTTGGCCGAGAGCCCCAACATTCTCGCCGCCGGCGCATATAATCAGGGAGGCGGAGTCTTGCTGAAAAGTATGTTGAACTCCTTGCTCGCGGCAAAGAATCCCGGAGAATTGCAGATAATGATAGCAGACTCTGAACTTGTAGAATTCTCGAAATACGGGAATCTTGACCGCAGCTGGTTCTACGGCAATGGACTCATCACACAGGACAATCCTACCGGGCAGCTCGAGCATTTGTGCCGGGAGATGGACGAGAGGTTTTTGAAACTGCGTGAGGCGGAATGCAACAATATTGTCGCTTACCACCGTACACATGGAGGCATGCCGTATATTGTTGTGATAGTGAACGAATACCCTAATTATATCAATTATTCGTATTCTACCCTGAATATGGCATTCCTCAATGCGGTCATACGTCTTGCCCAAAGAGGCAGGACTGTGGGCATACACTGCATCATCTCCACTCGCAGGCCGTCAACCGAGAACAACCCGTTCATCAAAAACATTCCAAGTAGCCTCATGACTAATTTCCCAGTCAAGATTGCCACGAAATGCTACTCTGTAACGGACTCGAGAATAATATTGGACGGCCAGCCAGGTGCGGAACGGCTCCTTGGCCTGGGAGACATGCTACTGCTCAAGGAGAACAAGCTGACCAGGTTTCAGGGTTTGTATGTCGGATACGAAGATACTGAGGCTCTGGTGGATAAACTGAACTCCAAACTAAGTGAAGTAAACCCAATCTCGGAAATGGAACGGATCCACTATCCGTCTTCTACCGATATTCTTGAGGGAAAGTTTCCACTGAATGACGACACGAAGAATGCGGCCAGGTTCGTAGTAAGTCACGGATTCACATCAACATCAGACTTGCAGCGACACCTTGGAATGGGATACGCAAAGGCCAGCAGGATTATGGATACAATTGAGAGGTTAGGAATTGTAGGGCCGTCCACAGCTTCGGGCAGGACACTTCTAGTACACGACCTCGATGAACTGGAAAAAATTCTTGACAATCGGGATCAATGATTATAGGATGCAGGTAAAGGAAAACATGTACAAGCATGTGACGCAATAATCATTAAAGGCAGGTCATCGGAATTGATGCCTGCCTTTTTCAGACGCTTGCGGTCATAGACCTTCTTGGATTTCTGAATTGTCGTACGGAACATTATCTGCTTGCCGTACTTTGCGATTTCCTCCTCTCTCGAGGCCTTCCGGTTGGCAAGGAGGAAGTCTTTCTCCGTAATCCGGACAGTTTACATTTTGAAAACATATTTTAGTTATGGGATATAGAACATTTGATTCAGCTATCGACGAACGCAAAAAGAAGAATGCCGCCATCTTTCGTCAGACCGCAGACTGCATCCGCCGCGGAGAATATACGACACCCTCCGGAAGGACCGTCCAGCTCGATTTCACCGACATGCTCAAAGGAAGCAGATGCTACCAGCAGGAGATCCAGGCGATTTCGGCACCGGACGTGGCAGGAGGGACCAGAGTGCTTGTCGAGAACAATGATTGTCTCGTAACGGCAGAACGCCTTGTCTCCAAAGGCTATAACCCTCTTCTTCTCAACTTTGCCAGTGGCGGACATCCCGGCGGGGGAGTTGAGAATGGTGCCAGGGCTCAGGAAGAGACCATCTGCCGCAGAAGTACTCTGACACGTTCCATCTATGCCTTCCATAGAGGCAGCGCGACCAAATATGGATACTTTCTCATTCCAGGAGACAACTATCCCATAACATCGAGATATAGTGCAATATACTCGCCTTGTGTCACCGTATTCCGTGAGGGGGCAGACTGCACGATGATGGAGGATCCGTACAATGTTGCCGTGGTATCCTGCGCCGCCCTGAATCTCGACGGAAGATACGCCATAAAGCTTACTGCTGACGGACACATGCCTCAGGTGGCCCTCGACATTACACGATGCAAGATTCGCACAATCTTCCGCATAGGCCTCCTCCATGGTCATGACGCCCTCGCACTCGGCGCCTTCGGATGCGGTGCCTTCCATAACCCTCCTGCAGAAGTCGCCAGACTTTTTCATGAAGTGATGGAGGAAGAGGAGTTCAAGAACAAGTTCAAGGTCATAACATTCTCAATAATAGAAGACCACAACTCCGGCAATTCCAACCTGAGGCCATTCCAGACAGAATTCGGATACTAAGAACAACAATAACGGCTGAGATATAACTTAAGCCAGCATCAATGACAATTGGCGGAGTCCATTTCCGGACAGGAGATGATGCCGATATTCAGGCAGACAAGAACATCGCCGGAATCCTGTCCCTGGTACTCCCCTATTCTCCAAAATCTTCGTTGCACAATATCGGTTCCACTAATTCACCGGAACGAAAACTGAACCGGAAAAAGCACTTTGACACTTAACAACCAGACCGTTTTTCACTGCCACATTATAGCAGTACGCATCAATACCTTTGCACCAGTAAAATCATAGACTTATGGCTAAAAGCATAATTCAGCAGATAAAATTTTGCGCCAACAAACTGAAGAACAGCAAGCTTGCCCGTCTGGGAGGCAAGGAAATCAGTGAGGCATTGGACAATCTTACGGCTTGCCTGGGACTTGAGACCCGCGATGAAGCCATCGTTTTCATTCCGATTTTCGAAAAGGAATGCAGCGGAAGGACATGCGACTTTGACGAAATGTCCACGATGTACGACTGTTCCAACCTGGACATGATGGAGTACATTCCGGCAGTCAAGAATCTGCTGGAAAAAGGCCTCATCTACATCAACACACACGGCATGAAGACCTGCAAGATTGTCGAACAGAGCTTCGGAGTCACGCCGGTCGTTCTCAACAGCATCATTGACAATAAGACTCCCAACTTGGAAGGCGTGGAAGCAAAGACCTCAGACTTCGACCGCTATGCCTTATGCTCTCTGGTCAGCAACGCTGTGCAGGATTCCGACGTGACATTCCGCAGTCTGATTCAGGTCGCGTCAGATGCAGAGAAACTCAATGCGAACATGACGTTCGTCCAGGAAGTCCGCAGACATCTGGAGGAACTCTCTGACAGGATACTATTCTACGAAATCTGCAATGATTTCTGCGAATGCCCTTCGAGAAGATCGTCAATTGAAAGGACTCTGGAAGATATCTATGACTCTTTCGGAAACCGCATTTCCGTACGAGCCAGACTCTTGGACGGGACAAACGCACTGATTTCCAATGAATTGGTCTACATAAGCGATGACCGGGAAGAAATGACCCTTACCGAGAAGGGAAAGGAGCTTCTGCTCGAAAACGACTACGCATCCTTTGGAGACAAGCTGGATTGCCCCGACCGCTACAAGTTTGCCAGAATGGTGACAAAGTTTTTCCATGATGACGAAAAGTATGATTCCGATGCACGCAATGCGCCAATAGTCAGGAGGCGTGAACTTTTAAAAATGGAGAGCCACAACAAGCAGCTGTCGTGTATCAGAAAAGTACGTGAACTTATCCGCTCCGAAGGGGACCGCATACTGTTCTATATGGCCTGCAACTATTGTCCCGGAGGCATCAATCTCATCAATGAGCTGAAATGCTTATTTTCAGTCAGGGACCGCGCCGAATATTTGAACCTGTTCAAGGAAGAGAAACATAAACTTCAGGAGCTGGACCTCGTGGAGATTACCTCCATAAGTTCATTGTTCGGACCTCAGACCGGCCTTGTGCTTACCGACAAAGGCAAGGAGCTGTTCTTCGAGGAGGACGCAAAACTGTTCATCCAGAAAGTCAACAAGAAGGACCTGGTCAACTGCGAGGACATCAAGCCGAAGCAGCTTTTCTTCTCCGAGAATGAGCAGCGTCAGCTTTCAATGGTCGGCGATTCCCTCATGGAGGATAACTACCGGACATTGACGGAAAGATTGGAGTCCAAAGGCCTTTCCAAAGGTATCGCCGTACTCCTTTACGGTGCACCGGGTACCGGAAAGACAGAATCCGTCATGCAGTGGGCCCGCCAGAGCGGCAGGGACATTGTCCACGTGGACCTCAGCGCCTCCAAGAGCATGTGGTACGGCGAGAGCGAAAAAATCGTCAAGGACATCTTCACCCGCTACCGCCAGCAGTGCAAGCGCTCCAAGATAAAGCCGATTCTTCTGTTCAATGAGGCTGACGGCCTTTTCTCCAAGCGCAAGGACATGAGCAGCGGCTCAAGCGTCGACCAGACGGAGAACACCATCCAGAACATCCTGCTGGAAGAGATGGAGAAGCTTGACGGCATACTGATCGCGACCACCAACCTTGAAGAGAATCTTGACAAGGCTTTCGAACGCCGTTTCCTCTTCAAGATACGTCTGGACAAACCTGGCGTGGAAGCGAAGAAGAACATCTGGCAGAACAAGCTTCCGATCCTTTCCGCAGAGCAGGCTCACAAGCTGGCGTCGGACTTCGACTTCAGCGGCGGAGAGATCGACAACATCGTCCGCAAGACCACCATGCAGGAAGTCCTCGAAGGCGATGTCCCGACAATGGAGTCCATCGTCAAGCTTTGTTCTCAAGAAAAAGTCTGCACGAAGAACAACAGGATCGGGTTCTAGCCGGTCCTGGTCCTGAACAATAGACAAGCATTGTCAGAAACCCAAATATGCTATGGACAATGAACAGAAATTGAAGTTCCTTCAAGAAAACTTTGAGTCATTTATGGAATTCAACGAAAAGATATGGCTTCGTGCCGCAATTAAAGGGATCCGTCCGATCATCGAGCATAAGATCAATACTGGGGCAGAAATCGATTTCAAAGGCCTTGTTATCAGGGAAAAACAGAATCTCCGCAGATGGTGGGAAAAGGAGAACCCATTGAAATCCACGCGGCTCAGCCAGGATTACCGGAAGTTTCTCGCCAAATTGGACACATTGGATGATTTGCTGGAACAATCGACCAGGGCGATTGAAATCGAATGCAGGAAATCCACAAAAGTAAGAGCAATCTGTGAAACGGGATCATTGGCCATAGTCAGTTCGCTTCTGGACAATGCCGGCTATTCAGGATACTGGTTTGTAAGACAGAAATATCGTGTAAAGCTGATGGTGCCCATAAAAAACAGGACATTGACTCTCCCCCTCAGATACAAGACTCTCCAGGACCAGGCCGACAAGATAATCCCTGCGATAAAAGACATTGAGCGCATCCGGGAAGAACTCGGTCCAGACGTGAAATTCCAATAAAGACTGCTTTTATTTTTTCGAAAATTCCTATTGACTGCATCTTGGAAGAATATGGTGATGATTTTTCGTCCGACCTGTGTAAGAAATGACGTGCCGTGCGGTACATATAGAATAAACATTCAACAACGATATGAAAGGAACTGAATTTGAAAGATACGCCGTACAGAAGTGCGGCATCAGCAGCAACGCAATAAACGGCTACGCCAACCTCACGGCCGCCTACATAAACCCCACCATCATCGAGGAGAGGGCTCTCAACGTGGCATCTATGGACGTGTTCAGCCGCCTCATGATGGACAGGATTCTCGTCCTGGGCACTGAAATCAACAACGATGTCGCCAACATCATCACAGCCCAGCTTCTCTACCTGACATCCCAGAATCCGACCGCGGACATAACCCTGTACCTGAACACTCCTGGAGGCAGCGTCTCCGCTGGTCTCTCCATCATGGACACGATGAACCTCATCTCTCCGGACGTTGCAACCACAGTCACCGGAATGGCCGCTTCCATGGGCAGCATCCTGCTGTGTTCCGGGGCAAAAGGCAAGCGGGCCGCACTCCCCCACGCCAGGGTCCTCATCCACCAGCCGCTCGGAGGAGCCAGCGGACAGGCGTCGGACATCCTCATCGCGGCCAGGCAGATCGAATCCTGCAGGGAGGAGCTATGCAACATCCTTTCCCGGCAGTCGGGCCAGAGCTACGACAAGGTATTCGCCGACATGGACAGGGACTACTGGATGACGTCCGGGGAGGCCCTGGAATACGGCATGATAGACAACATCATGGGAGCGGGCAGGTAGGAGTATAATAAGTTAAGAAACAAGCTATGGCAAATATTCAGACTGACATCACGGCGCTCAGGTCAATGCTGGACCGCACGCCGTCCACACACAACATCATGCTCGTCGGCAACCACGGAATCGGAAAGTCGGAGTTCCTGACCGGCTACTTTCAGGAAAAGGGACTCAAGGTGGTCGCACTGTTCCTCGGACAGATGGCCGCCCCGGGAGACCTCATCGGACTCCCCCACTTGGATGAAAACACCGGCAGGACAGACTTCATGCCGCCGTACTGGTTCCCTACGGACGGAAAGCCGATAGTCCTCTTCCTCGACGAGCTGAACAGGGCCCGTCCAGAGATCCTGCAGACGGTGATGGACCTCTGTCTCAACAGGAAGCTTGCGGGGCGTCCACTTCCAGAGGGCAGCCGCATCATTGCCGCGGTCAACTACGGCGACAACTACCAGCTTACGGACATGGACCCGGCTCTAGTGTCCAGGTTCAACATCGTGAATTTCCGCCCGTCCGTAGAGGAATGGCTGCTGTGGGCGAGGAAGGCGGGAGTCGACGGCAGGGTCATTGACTTCATCCAGGAGAACCACATTTGGCTTGACCGCAATCCCGACTCCAAGGAAGGTGAAGACACCGGCATTGACAAGACTCCTGACCGCAGGGCCTGGAAGCGTGTCAGCGACATCATCGCGGGGAGGGACGAGCTGGACGCGCTCGACACGAAGATCATCTCCAGCATCGTGGGGCCGAAAGCCGCATCCGCCTTCCTCTCGAACGTGAAGAACTCCAGGCTCGTGTCCGGAAAGGACGTGCTCTACAGTCTCCAGAAGGTGATGAAGACGCTGAAGGGATACAAGCCCCACGAGCTGTGCGTCATCAATGACGGCATCTTCAGGCATCTGGAAGTGGAGAACGTGGTCCCAGGTGACCTGGACAAGGTGAAGCAGAATGTCGACGACTATTTCAGCTTCCTCGCCAAGGAGAAAAAGGAGGCGGCGGGGCACTTCGCCAACCTCTATGTGGGAGGAACGTACCCTGAAGCCGTGAAGTTCTTCGCGAAGCAATGCCCGTTCCTCACCATGGGACTCATACAGTACGTAAAAAGCATCAGATAAGGATATGGACTCACTCAGTGACAGGATCACCAACATAATCGAGCACTGGTATCTTTCCGATTCGGCACTCTTCCAGGTGGTCTGCCTGCATGAACTCGTGGAGAACAGCTCGATCGCCTGCCCTGTCAGGTGCGGGCGGAGAAGAATCGAGTACAACCCGGAATTCCTTGAGAACATGACGGACACCGCCCTTGACGAGGCGCTGCGCATGGAGGCCGTGAGGATCATCCTCAAGCATCCCTACGAGCGCAAGCCCGACATGTGCTGCGACGAAGCCGCCGCGGCAGGAAGCAACATCACCATAGGCGACAACTACGACTACGGTACAATGAAGATAGACAGGCCCGAGGACTACGACCTGAAAGGAGGAATGATGTACGAATGGTATGCCAGACGCATCCAGGAGATGCTGCCACCGGAAGATGGCACTCCCCTGGACTCCGGCGACTCCGGCAGTTCAGGAGACTCCGGCAACCACGGCAGCGGCCGGACCCAGGACATCCAGGACATCCAGGAACGCCTGAAAGCCAACTCGAAGGCGAACTCGGACCTCTCCGGGCTATGGGAGGAGGATGACCTCACGGCTGCCATGATCAACGGGGTCATCGACTCGGTCAAGGACTGGGGCTCCCTTGCCGGCTCTTTCGCAGAGCAGATCAAGGCATCGACCAGGGCAAGAATCAACTGGAGAACCGTCTTCAGCGGTTTCAGGGCCAGCGTACTCTCGTCAAGAAGGAAGCTTACGCGCATGCGCCCCAACCGCAGGAGCGGATTCCAGCAGATGGGCTCCACAAGAGATTTCGAGACGAAGCTACTGATCGCCGTGGACGTGAGCGGATCCATCTCCTCGGAGATGCTGACATATTTCTACGGCGTGGTAAACTCCGCCTTCAAGTACGGTTTCGAGGCTGTCGACGTAATCCAGTTCGACTGCGGGATCAGCATAGTGAAAAGCCTGAAGAAGACAATGACGGACGTCACGGTCATAGGACGCGGCGGCACATCCTTCACGGAACCCATAAACTACGCCCACGAGAACGGATATGACGGTCTCGTCATCCTTACCGACGGATACGCCCCGCAGCCGGAAATCCCTGACGGCTTCCGCACAAAGATACTGTGGGTCTGCGAGGACAAGGACTCATACGACACACACCACCAATGGATGGAACAGTACGGCCGGGTCTGCACGATAGAACTGAAATGAAAACATTGCGAAACATTGAATGCGTTCCTCATTTCATCATACCTTCCCAAGAACCCGGCGATAGCCAGGCACGGGTCCAATATTTCTATTTCGTCTCCGGAAGGAGACAGGTTCAACAACTCAAGTTTCGCAAGTTGTCAAACTTGCTGAACGTTAGTGCGAATTTGAGGGTTGTCACTCGTTTGAAGACTGTAAACCCAACGCACTTTTTATGTGCACGTTACCCTCACCCTAAAGAGGCCGACTAAAAAGTCCCGAAGGGACCGCGCCGGGGCGCGAGATACCCCTAATAGGGGTCGCAGACGTTAGTCTGCGGGGGTTAGGAAGTCCGGAGGAGGGGGAACAAAAGACTTTTTGGTCACCCTCCTTGCCGTCGCCCTCACGGGCTCTATAAGCGGTGCTTCGCACTTGCGAAACTTGAGTTCAACAATATTCAAATTTATGGAAACAATCGAAAGGCGCAATGTACTTGCGCTGCAAGGGAAATATTGCAAAGACTGCATCATTTATACGGAGGACGTGGAGGACGAGGCTGTAGAGACCGTCGGGAATCTCCTCGGGAATCCATTGTTCAGGGACACCAGAATCCGCGTGATGCCGGATGTCCATCAGGGCAAAGGCATAGTCATCGGCTTCACCTGCCCCGTCACGTCATTCATCAACCCGCAGCACGTCGGCCTCGACATCGGCTGCGGCATTGACCTGGAGCTCTTCGACCGTCCGCTGGACAGTAAGGACTACGCCCTCTTTGAGCACCGGCTCAGGATGGAGATTCCTTCCGGGTTCAACATCAACAGGGAGCGGCAGTTCGAGATGAAGCCCTTCCTGAAGTATCTCCGCCAGGAGCTGAGCAGTGCCAGACAATCCTCCGGCGGACTGGTCAACCATCTGGAATTGACCGGCGAGCGGGAACTGGGAGACTGGATCCGCTCCGTCGGGATGGACAAGGGAGTGTTCTACAAGTCCGTCGGATCCATCGGAGGAGGCAACCATTTCATGGAGTACGATGAAGGCGACGGCCGTTTCGCCTTCACGGTACATACAGGTTCACGCCATCTCGGACTGAAGGTGTTCAACAAATGGGACCGCATTGCCCAGCGCAACCCCAACGCTCCCGGATACCTCGTGGACGAGAACCTCAAAGGCTACCTTACCGATATGGTCATCGCCCAGGCCTATGCCCGCTTCAACAGGGAGGTGGTGCTGGGAAAAGCCGCGAAGATCATGCACAAGATCAACGGGGCACGCGTCGAAGGCTACATCAGGACCACGCACAACTATGTCGACTTCCGTGACATGATTCTCCGGAAAGGTGCCATCCGCTCCTACACCGGAGAGCTGATGGTGATCCCGTTCAACATGCGTGACGGCATCGTCGTGTGCGAAGGCCGGTCCAATCCCGAATGGAATTTCTCGGCCCCTCACGGCTCTGGCCGCTGCATGTCGCGGGCAAATGCCAAACGCAACATCTCGATGGTGGAATACCACCGGCAGATGGAGGGCATCTACACGACCAGCGTGACGCCGGAAACCCTGGACGAGGCTCCAGGGGCATACAAGGACACGGACAGCATCCTGGAGTCGCTCGGGCAGACATGCGCCGTCCAATACCGCATGTTGCCGAAAATCAACATCAAAAATGCGGAATAGCCATGAACAGCAACTTTATAGACCAGATCAATGTCAGATGATGACGTGATCAATGCATCTCATAGTGCAAGCGCAGGTCATCTATCCTGCGCTTCTTTTTTTCCACGGACTGACTCTGGAGATGTCCATGATGAGATACCTCAACGTTGCATTCTTATTTGTCAGTATAAGCACATCTGTAAATGTTAGGTTTACAAACACAAGCAATGTTCCGCCAAAATCAACAAGTTATCCTCAAAATTATCACAAAGATTTTTTCAAAAAAAGCAATAATCATATATTTGCTACAAGCCGTAGAAGCTCTAAAAACTGATATTAAAACATGATCAACGATTATCAGAAAATCACTCGAAAAGAGTACGAAAATCTCCGCAACTTAGCCGTCCTCACTGTAACGAATACACTTGAATATTACAATGCGAATGATTATTCCTGGATAAGCGATGAAGACATTGACGACATCGTAAGCGATGCCGTAATCAAAGCCCTTGAAACATTCGATGTCTCGAAAGGCTGTTCACTCCGCACGTGGTCAAACCTCATTGTCCGCCAGAAGACCATCAACTTCCTTCACTCTCGTCATGAGACATTTGGAATCACCTATCTGACAGAAGATGATGACGAACTCGAGATACCTGAACTTGCGAACAATGTCACGGCAGAGGACGAGGTTATTTCTTGGGAGACCTCAAACAGGATAGATGATATACTGAACACCCTCAAGGAGGATGACCGTGCCGTATTCACAATGGACCGCGACGGTTACACCCGTGCAGAGACTGCAGAGTTTCTTGGGACCACAACCAAAAACATCTATACCAGACTTAGCCGGACGAAGCAGAGGATCTCGAAATTACTTGCTGCATAAATACTCAAAGCCTGCTGCGTCAAAATCAGGAATAAATGAAGACAGCAGTGGAACAACCTGCAATTGAACAAACGGCAAAAAGCACTGACACTTAATGCTTTAGCACGAAAAGCTAAAGCCAGGTTGCATGAAAAAATGGGTAACCTGGCTTTTTCTGTATTAGCTAACCAACTATGAATCAACACTTTTGCCGGCTGTGTGAATTTCAGGTTGTTCGGTTTTTCCAAATAACAATAGTCCGGTCAAGACGTAACCGCGTATACGCTTACTTAAACTATTATGGGAGCTAAATGCTATCGGGCGATGCGGCGCGCCGAACAGCGGCATAGCCCGCTGCGAATTGCGAAGAACCCTGAGCAGAGCGGGCTCTTGTCGCAATTCGGGACGCAGTTCAGGCCGCATTTCGGGTCAATATCAATGAAGGACGACAGAGGCAAAAAGGCTGGAACTGCACACGTGAATCCAACGACGGGGGCAAAAACCCACAATCTGCCCCGTCACCTTTCAAAAACTGCATGACGTGTGCAGAAAGGCAGTGCGGAGCGTCAAAGGCTGAAACAGAGTCCCTATGAAAAAACAAGACCAGGGCGGTAAGTCCTCTCTGGGGCAACCTTGTTGCCCTATCGCTGCCCCTTTATCGAGGGTCGAAGCGCGACATGTAAGTTGCTGAGTGATAACCGTTTAACTGTTTTCAGAGTTGTGAAAACACCAACTCTAAAAACGCCTAAAGCATTGATGTTTAGCGACTTACGCGTTGCATCAGGTATCCGACAATGGTAAACTTTTTTTCAGGACTAGACAAAGCGAAGAAGCAATGTCCGAAGAACTACCAGGGCAACCTCAGATGCCGGGCCGGAGCTGGCGGGCAGGGAAAGCCATCACGGCGATGGAAAGACCGCAGGCCCTGATCGCCCCCTTGGAAAGGGGGTTAGGGGGATTGAGACAAGCGGGTCCGGGTATTTGCGGCAGCAAATACATGGAGGACGTAAAGGCCGCGCGGAGCGTCAGGGTTTGGAGCAGCTGCATAACAAAGAGAAAAAGTCCGACCGAATGGTTACCAGGGCATCATCAGATGCCGGGCCGGAGCTGGCGGGCAGGGAAGGCCACCGCGGCGATGGAAAGCCCGCAGGCCCTGATCGCCCCCTTGGAAAGGGGGTCGGGGGGATTTAACAAGTCGTCATCAGACGACCGGCCGGGTCCGGGTATTTGCGGCAGCAAATACGTGGAGGACGCAAAGGCCGCGCGGAGCGTCAGGGTTTGGGACA
>QWCB01007773.1_pt1 | contig 17058 bp, 10 predicted proteins | sample 1972511 | NCBI WGS metagenome assembly QWCB01 (sample SAMN09866719, study PRJNA288562) | Human gut metagenome isolate term5_stool, whole genome shotgun sequencing... | isolation source: gut | host: Homo sapiens | place: USA: California
TTGTCTGCACCACCAAGAGCCGTACACAGATTTTTATACTGCTCAGGATCTTTTTTGGCATCATCTTGTGAGAAGGGGAGGCGGCGAATCATGATGTCTGTATCAATTGTACCATTGCTGTTGTTGGTTTGTACTTTGAATAATTTCGGATATCCGGTACGGCGCTGTTCTGCCCATGCTTCCATGCCTTCTGGCCAGCAAGCAATCCATTTTTGAGTGATAATTTTTTCAAGTTGTTCTTCTTGATTAACTGCATCGTCAAAATTGGGAGTGGTGGTTATTAATGCTTTCATGTCTTTTCCGGGGCCTGCTGCGTAATTAATGTAATCTGTCGGTTTACCTTTACTTGTCAGATATAGGCTTGCATCTCCGGCACCCCATTGGCTGAATGAAGTTTGGACACCGGTTTCATAACATTGCTTTGCGCTTTCGTTTTTCGGATTGATACCTCGTAAAGATGCTTCGGCACGTAAGAACCAAGTTTCTGCTGCTGTCAGAAGAACGGCGGGTGTGGATGCTGTGATTGTTTGGGTGTTGATAAAGGAATAGCTTTGGTAATAATTGGGGTCACCGTCCTTGGCATATACTCCTTGAGGTACTCCTAGATATTCCTCTGTATGCTCTGCCAATGTCGCCGGATTATAATATATACTGATGCGTGGATCTTCATAACCGTTTAGGACAGAAGCTATTGTTGCTCCCATATAGGTTTCTCCCCAACCGGCAACACCTGCTAACGGGTTTTGATACCCCTTACCGGAGATTTGTATGTTTTCATCAGAAGATTCTATGACACCATAAGAGTTTTCTAATGCTTTTCGGGCTTCACTGGTAGCAAGTGTCTTATTTACATTAGATACGCGCATAGCTAGACGAAGACGTAATGAATTGGCAAATTTTATCCATCTGCTGGCTGTAGGACAATTGCACATATTAATGCTTTTCACGCCATCTTCTTTGCCGCCTTCTTTCAAATAAGTATCCAATGCGTCTACAGCTTTATCCAGATCATCAAAGAATGCTTTATAAGCTTCTTCTTGGGTATCAACAGAGTTTGTTTCGTTTTTTCCGAATTTAGAATAGACAATAGGGCCATAAGTATCAGTTATACGGTGCATGGCTTCTACTTTTAAAATAAGGGTTGCACCATAAAAATGTTTGTATTTGGCTTCATCTTGTGTAATTAATGTTGATTTATGGGCTACTGGAAATATATAATTATAAGTATAATTCCACGCACTGGCTGTCCATCCGGCCTCTAATGCATATACTGTATTTTTATCGCTGAATTTGGAGGCAAAATCATGAAAATATCCTGAGAACATATCATGATTCAAGTTTTGGAATGTCTGCCAAGGCCAAGTGGTGCCTTCTCCCCAGTCGTAGTTAAAATAAATACCTTTTTGAATTGTCTCAAAGTTAGTAGTGTATTTTTGGAAATCATATTCTTTTACAGTATCATCAAAACTACCGTTGATTTTATTGTCAGATTCGAATCCGTCTGTGCATGAGGCTAAACTCAGAAGGCTTCCCACGCATAAAATTGAAATATATTTTGAACTTTTCATAATGTCTTTGTTTTAAAATTAGAATGTAAATTTAACGTTGAAACCAATATTACGTGTAGTCGGCATGCCGAAAACATCAACGCCCTGCAGAGTATTACCTACTGATAAAGTTGCATCCGGGTCAAATGGAGCATCTTTGTACAAAAAGAATAAGTTACGTGCAATCAATGTGAGATCTAATCCTTTGATGAATTTGGTTTTGGCAAGGAGGGTTTCCGGGAATGAATAGCCTAGTGTCAATTCTCGGAAGCGTACATTCGTTGCATCATACATATAGTATTCTGAGATGCCGTTACGTCCTCCGACTGTACCATAGAAGTTAGGAACATCTTTGAATTGGATGCCTTCATATTCCACATAACCGCGATCACGGGATTCTCCGGATTCTTTGCTGACTCCCATTGCGTCAAGATGTGCTTGTGTCAATGACATGACATCTCCTCCGATACGTGCATCAATCAAGAAATACAAAGTAAATCCTTTGTAAGTAAAGGTATTGCTCCATCCTAATAAAGCATCAGGATTAGCATTGCCTAGTAAAGTATTGTTACCTGTAACTTTGATTGGATTTCCTGTCTCGTTTAATTTAATCTTACCATTTTCATCTCTTTCGAATCCGTTTCCATAAATATCTCCCAGTTTTCCACCTTCTTTTACCCACATGTCATAAGCCATGGAGAATCCTTCAGAACCGTAGCGGAATGATTTATAGTCCTTGTGTAAGGAAACAACTTTGTTTCTGTTCATGGACATGTTTACAGCGGTTTTCCAACGGAAATTTTCATTCATCAAAGGAGTACCCTCTAGTGTCAATTCGATACCAGTGTTACGAATTTTACCTGCATTGATATAACGGAACGCATAAAGTGAACCAGCCGGATTGGCTACTCTTAACAGTTGGTTTTTTGTATCTGTACGATACCATGTAAAGTCAATTCCGAAGCGATTATTGAAAAACTTCCATTCTGTACCGAATTCAATGGAAGTACTGATTTCCGGTTTCAAATCACCACGTTGTTCTATATCGTTTGTTTGGATACTTCCACCACATTGAATGATATCAGCTAAATTGGTGATGCCGATGGGAAGGTCATTGCCGACCTGTGCAAATGAACCACGGAATTTTGAAAAATTGATCCATTCCGGTAGTTTGATGCTGTTGCTCATAATCCAAGTCAAACCTACTGACGGATAGAAAAATCCATTTTTCATACTTTCTGTGTTTGCCAGGGTGGAAGACCAGTCATTACGCGCTGTAATATCTAAATAAATAGCATCTTTCCAACCCACTTGTGCTGTACCAAATAAAGATTGTATAGTACGTTTCGCATCAATTGTTTGGTTGATATATCCCTTTGAAGAGAATATGATATTGGAAACGGTAAATACATTAGGACGATATAAAGATGCTGTTTTGGAGTCGATCATTAAAGAATTGGCTTTGCTGACGTTAATGCTGGTTCCTAATGCGGCATTGATGGAAAAATCATCAAAGGTTTTGTTGAACATGGCCATGAAATCACCATATACTTGGAAGTTTTGTTCATCCGACCATACATAGCGTCCGTTAGGTAACCCTGTTTCATCATTTTTTCCGGCAATGTTTGCTGCTGTTGATGCATACATCTTGTTGTCAAACTTATCACTTACATAGTCTACATTCCCGCGTGCCTGGATACTTAACCAGTCAGTTGCTTTTATATTTGCACTGATAGAAGCTAATGCACGGTAACGTTTACTCTTGTTGGTCACACGATTTTTTATCCAGTACGGATTCTGATCCCATTCGCTGAATGAGCCGTCTTCATTTTTTGTATACCAATTCTGTAAGTTCATATTGCGGTCAGTATCGAAAACTTCAAAGTTTTCAGCGTAGGGAGCCAGATCGGCACCACGGGGAAAAGAATACAAGCCAACCAGCGGATTCAGATAATAACCACCTCCGGCAGGAGTATTACGGATAGTTTGTGTCATCAAACTGGCATTTCCGTCCAATTTTAAACGATCATTAAAGAAACTGGCTGTTTCACGGAAAGTAATATTGTGCTTTTGAAGCTTATTTGAGTCCACGATACCTGTCCCCCGGGTATTGGCATAAGAAAAGTAAGTTTGCATTTTGTCATTACCTGTTTGGAAGGTTAAAGAGTTGATGGCTGTAATACCATTGCCAAACCAATTACCTACGTTATCATAGTCTGTCAGATTTCCTTTGTCGCCCCAACTGCTGGTACCATCGGCAGTTTGTCCATAATTGTTTTGAAATTCCGGCAGGCTGACAGCATGGTCTACTGTCAGGTTAGAGGAGAATGTAACTCTTGACATACCGGCTTTCCCTGATTTTGTAGTAATTAAAATAACACCGTTGGCAGCTTGGGAGCCATAGAGAGCAGCGGCAGATGCACCTTTTAATATACTCATACTTTCAATATCATCAGGGTTCAAGTTGGAAACACCGTCACCAGAGTCATGGTTGACCCCGTCATTTTCACCTCCCATAACGGTGGCTGTTGATTCTGTTGTGATATTCAGCATAGGAACGCCATCTATGACATATAACGGTTGGTTGTTACCACTGGCGAATGCTGAACGTGCACCACGGATAGATACTTTTGCCGAACCTCCCAGACCGGATGAACTCTTTGTTATTTGCACACCGGCAGATTTACCGGCTAATGAATTGATCATATTAGCGTCCTTTACTTTATTCAGTTCGTCACCATTCAGTTGCTGAGTGGAATAAGTTAAAGAGGCTTCTTTCTTTTTAATACCCATAGCGGTTACTACAACAGTTTCCAGTTTCAATGCATCATCTTCCATTTTAATGGTAAAATTAGTCTTTCCGTTTACTGGAATTATGACTTTTTTATAACCGATATAAGATATAACCAGTTGTGCATCAGCCGGAACTTCTAACGTAAAGTTACCGTCAATATCGGTAATTGTACCGTTAGTAGTACCTTGTTGAATAATGTTTGCACCGATAATTGCTTCACCTTGCATATCAGTTATAGCACCTTTAACAGTAATTGTATTTTGCTGTTTTACTTCCTCACGGGCTATATTGCTTTCTTTTGTCAAAACAATGTTTTTACCTTCCATAACATAAGTGATACCAGTTCCGGAAAAAACTTCATCTAGAATTTCGGATACGGCTTTATTTTTTGCGTTGATTTTTACCTTGCGGCTTAGATCTACATTTTTCTTACTATAGACAAACAGGTAATTAGTTTGTGATTCGATGGCAGAAATCAATTGGGCTACCTTCATGATGTTGGTATCCAGACTGACTTTGGCGTTCTGAGAGTGTACATCCATACTGAATGCGCTGAATGCTGTGGTTAACAGAAGAATTAAGGTGATCTTCATAGTTCGTAATATTTGTTTAAAAGCTAAACTTTTTGGGCATAAGTACCCTTCCAAAGAAATTTTTCTCATATCTTTGTAATGTGTTAAGTTAATAAATTTGATTAAGGTCAATTGTTAGCTGTCGAATCGGGGAGTATGGGGGAAACGGATGGTCTTTTTGTATAACTTTTAGTATATGCTCTATGCCGTCCAAATCTTTGAATTTACCAGTGCAGCGGTAGTTCTCTAAGATTTTAGGATTCTTCACTGTTATCTTATAATTATAATATAGAGCAATCTTGTCCAGTAACTCTTTAAACGGAACATCATCGAAATAATAAATGCCTTGCATCCATGCCAAAGCATTGTTACTGCTCATTTCGCCCGTTTTGTATTTGCCGTTTTCCATTGAGAAATACTTTCCTTTTGTCAGGCTGGTAATTGGCTTTTCTTCTTTTGCATTGTTGGTAAGCAAGTTGATGGAACCTTCTATCAGTCTGGCTATAAAGCTGTTTGAACCTTTATAGGAGCATACATCGAATTTTGTTCCGGTGACTTGCACCTTTATGTTTTCTGTCTGCACATAAAAAGGAATCTCCTTATTGTGTGCCACCTCGAAATAGGCTTCTCCGTCTAACGTGACTTTACGGTCTTTTTTACCGAAGTCTTCATCATAAGTTAGTGTGGTTTGGGAATTCAACCATACTACAGAACCGTCAGGAAGATCCATCTGTGCACGTTGACCTGCTGGAATACGGATGGTTTGTGACAATTGTTGTTTAGGTTTATGCATATGTGGCAAATCCATTACAAAAACAATAGCCAGCATGGCGGCAATGGCAATCAGTGGGTACAGGTACAGATGCCCTTTCGGTTTCCGTTGTATGTTCGAACCGTCAGAAAAAAGGGTTACATCAAACAGCATTCGCTCTTTTAGAAAGTGTTCCTTGTTTTCTACACTGCTTTCTACCCATTCCACAATCTGGTTTTCCTCTTTTTCGGTGGTTTCTCCTCTGAAATATTTATGTAGCAATTCGGTTTTCATTCTTTCTGCATTTTGTATATAGAACAGGATAGCTGGAAACAACCCTAGTGGAAAAATGATTTTTTTTTCGATTTTCTCAAAAAAAGTGCTTTTTATCCTCTTTTTTCATTTCAAGTAAAATTATTACCCCCCTGACACACTGCTAATAAAAAATATTAGTAACTTTGCAACACCCAAAATAAGCGAGATTGTATTTATACACTATAAACAAAAATAAGAGATTATGATTTCCTACACTGAAAAAAGTGTTGGCTGATGGTGGCAGCTTGATTATCATGTCACACATGGGTAAACCCAAAGGTAAGGTAAATGCTAAATATTCATTGAGCCAGATTGTCGATGCTGTTTCTGAAAAATTAGGTGTACCTGTTCAATTTGCTCCTGATTGTGCGAAAGCCGGTGATGCTGCAGCTGCTTTGAAACCGGGTGAAGTCCTGTTGTTGGAAAATTTGCGTTTCTATCCTGAAGAAGAAGGAAAGCCTGTTGGCATTGACAAAGAAGATCCTGCATACGAAGATGCCAAGAAAGCGATGAAGGCTTCTCAGAAAGAATTTGCCAAGACTTTGGCTTCTTATGCTGATTGCTATATCAATGACGCATTCGGTACTGCTCACCGTAAACATGCTTCTACAGCCGTTATCGCTGACTATTTCGATGCGGACAACAAGATGTTGGGGTATTTGATGGAAAAAGAAGTTCAAGCTGTTGATAATATCCTGAAAGATATCAAGCGCCCGTTCACTGCTATTATGGGTGGTTCCAAGGTGTCTACTAAGATTGGTATCATTGAAAACCTGATGGATAAAGTGGATAACTTGATTCTTTGCGGTGGTATGACTTATACTTTTGCAAAAGCTCAAGGTGGAAAAATTGGTAATTCTATCGTAGAAGATGACAAATTGGATTTGGCTCTTGATATCATTGCTAAGGCTAAAGCTAAAGGTGTGAATTTGGTATTGGGCTCTGATTGTGTGGCTGCTGATGCATTCTCTAACGATGCTCATACTCAGGTTGTTCCTGCAAATAATATTCCTGACGGATGGGAAGGTTTGGATGCAGGTCCTGAAACTCAGAAAGCATTTGCTGCTGCTATTGAAGATGCCAAGACTATTCTGTGGAACGGTCCTGCCGGTGTTTTTGAATTCGATAACTTTACTGCCGGTTCACGTGCTATCGCTGAAGCTATCGCAAAAGCAACTAAGAACGGTGCATTCTCATTGATCGGTGGTGGTGACTCTGTAGCTTGTATCAACAAGTTCGGCATGGCTGACCAGGTTTCTTATATCTCTACCGGTGGCGGTGCTTTGTTGGAAGCAATTGAAGGAAAAATTCTTCCGGGTGTTGCAGCTATCAAAGGTGAATAATTAATTTTCTGCTATATATAAAAAAGGCAGCCTTTTCGAAAGCTGCCTTTTTTATATTCTTTATTTTGTACTTTTCAGAACATGAACAAAACTGTTGCTACCAGTCTGTTGTTTGAAACAGAATGAGTATCAATAATTTTTCCGTTAGAACTTTTCATGGAACCATACCATGCGGAAGTAAGATTGTATTCAACTCCCAATTTCCAGTGAGGCACATTATAGGTTAGTTCTGCGCTGGTGCTTACCAATTGGTCTACATTGGTTCCTGTACCATACATTTTACTTATTTCGTCACTCGTTCCTAAATTTTTCATATAACCTAAAAAAACAGCCGGTTTCCATTTCTTACCGTATGCAATGTTCAGCCATGAACTAGAATTCCGGTTGGGGGAATACTCTTGTTCTCCCGTACGGGCATCAGTGGATTTTACACCGTATCCGCCCAGCATGGATACTTGTGTAAGATTGGAACCCAAAATACTTTTTGCTGCCACATACCATAGGGGAGAAGTATATTTCATGTGAACTTCGTAAGACAGGGCAGTGACACGTTCATCCACTTTGTAAACTTCATCTTCTACTACCGATTGAGTACGAGGTTTTAATGAAATCATTTCAATGCCTGCTCCCACTAGCCAGTTGCTTCTTTTGTAATCTGCACCAATATAGATTTCGGGTATACAACTTTCTTTTATGTATTTCTGGCTTTTCCCATCAGGACCTTGAGACAGGTATTGGGATTGCCAAATAGCCGCGCCTGTCAGTTGTATATCACCAGCTTTGTAGCGGAATCGTATTTGTGGGGCACGGCTGAACGGTTGGAAAGGAGCTCCCATATTCAGATTCAGAATTTGTGGAGCAACGTCACCATATAACGGATGCCAGGTTTGTCCCAACAGTAAAGACGGTTTTCCCCAATCAAGGTTTAAATAGGCATGGCGCAGACGTACAGTGGAGAAGGTTGTTCCTGATCCGCGGAAGTCCATTTCTACTTTTGCGGAGGTTTTTGCTCTTCCCAACTTGGGACCTTGCACATCTATTCCCAAACGGGTATATAAAGTATAAAAGCTTCCATTAGCTGTCGCATTCAGGTCTTTACCTGTTGCATCGTACACTTTATCTTTAGGATACATATAGAAGAGCCCGTCAACAGTTTCTTCATTGGCACGACTATTGTAATAGAAGTCGGTGCGGATTTGTCCGTAGAACTTGTAATTGAAATCTTTGTCTTGAGCAAAACTTTTTGCCGATAGCAGTAAAAATGTGAATAAAAATAAATATTTTCTCATATTTTAAAGGGTTATTATAAACAGTCGGCAAAATTACATAATTTATTTGAAAATCGCACGTGTGTCTTGGTAAAAGAATTGTGCGCCTCTACATATAAAGTCTGCACCGATACAAATTATTTTTGTTGCCTCATTCAAGGCAACATTTGAATCTTGTCGTATTCTTCATCAGTTACGGGTTCTAACCATTCATTGGATGTGTTTTCTCCGGAAAGTTCGAATGCAAGGTGGGCGAACCAACTGTTGGCGGCTGCACCGTGCCAATGTTTTACGTTGGCAGGGATATGGATCACTGTGCCGGGAAGAATCTCAACAGCTGCTTTACCTTCCTCTTGATACCAGCCACGACCGGCTATGCCGATAAGCATTTGTCCGCCACCTTGAGTTGCATGGTGGATGTGCCAGTTGTTACGGCAGCGTGGTTCAAAGGTGACATTGGAAATGCTTACCTGTTCACGAGAGATAGGGGCGAGGTAACTGTTACCAGTGAAATATTGTGCATAAGCGGTGTTTGGTTCTCCGATAGGAAAAATCATTTCGCGTTGGAACGTTGTTTTTTCATCTTTATCTTTACAAGAGATATCTTCATTCCATACTTCTTTGGCAAGACGGAATGCCGCCCATGCTTTCGGCCATCCTGCATAGAAGCCGATGTGAGTGATGATCTCTGCAATTTCCGTACGCGTAATACCGTTGTTTTTGGCTGATTGGAGATGGAATGTAAGCGAACTGTCCGTTATTCCTTGACTGATGAGTGAGGTGATTGTGACTAAACTGCGGTCACGAAGACTGAGTTGCTCGGTGCGGCTCCACACTTCTCCAAAAAGAATGTCGTCATTAAGTTCCGCGAATTTAGGAGCGAATGTTCCTAATTGGTCGCGTCCTGCTGTCTGTTTGATCTTTTTTTGTGCCATACTGGTTGTTGTTAAAATACTGAATATTAAAAGTAAAATGACTTTGTTCATAGCGTTCATATTTTAAGTCTTTCAATATAAATTCTATGTACAAAAGTATGGAGTTGAAAAAAATAAGATTGTACCCAGATTACAGATTTTTATACCATTTTTCCTGTTTCGTTTGTTGTGCTTTTTAAAATGAAATTCCATTGTCATCCGGCTAAGTTTTCAATCAGGAAATAGAAAACAAGGTTTTGAGCCGGATTACAATGGAATTTAATTCTCCTTATATAAATAGGTAATTAATAGATTTCTATTTCGTCCAAAGCTATTGTGCTGGGTACCTCGCTTTTATCATGCGGGCTATAGCAATCAATTCCATTGCGTATTTTACCTCCGCTTGTAAATTCTATTTTTACCTTCACCGCCTCTTGTGCCGGAAATTCTATTTCTTCATCAAAACCTCTGAACGTATTTTCTTTGATATCGTAAGTGAATTCTTTTTCGGCTACTTTCTCGAATTTGTTGTCTAAAGAGGAAACATAGACTACAGCTTTGCTCACCGGCAATATTCCACCTGCTGCATTATACAATGTACCGAATCTGATTTTACGGATAGTGGCTTTCTCAAAGTCTACTATAAAAGTAACTTTGTCATTATTGTCTGGGCTGATACCTACCCACGGGGTGGAGGAGGCATTATTTCCACGTTTTCCATTGGTCAGTCCTAAAGTCACAGTGTCTGCGCCCAATATATCATTTTCTCCTAAAATATCACCTTTCATACCTTTGGGTTCGGGCATGATTTCATATTTTTTCCCACTGATTAAATTCTTGTAAAGCTGTTTATGAGTAACCTTACCGATTTGTTTGCCGTTAACGAAAGCAGCGGCTTTCAAGTCGTATGTGCCGTCCAATGGGAATGGACGATTGTATAAGTTGGCATGTATGGATGGTTGTTCACCATGAGTCGTATAATAGATTTGTGCTCCCGGATAGAATGTTTCCAGCTCTACATTCAGTACACCTTCTTGGGTAGCACGGGTGTTGATATTTACATCAAAGAAGTTGAGGCAAGGTTTTACGCCCATTGCTTCCAGACGTTGGAAGTCTTCAACCATGCGGTTGCAGAATGAAGTAAAATTCTTTTTCTTCATCGGAGTCCAGCCGGTTTCGGATATAGCGATCAGGCGTGGGAAGATTTGATAATCACGGTTATCCTCAGTTGGCATATATTCTGCCCAGCAATTGGCCTGTACACCAATGATGTGCTGTTTTACCAAACTGTCTGCATCAGCCGGTACTGGATTATAGCTGTATGTCTTTTTCAGTGTGTTGTATCCACCGATAGTAACAGGGGCTATTTCCGGTTCTTCCTGGTAATGGTCAAGGTAAGCGTAAGGATTAGGAGTCATAATAGCATCATGTCCGGCTTTGGCTGCGGTCATTCCGCCTTCCACACCACGCCATGACATCACTGTGGCGTTGGGGGCAAGCCCTCCTTCCAGTATTTCATCCCAACCGATGATATTACGTCCTTTGCTGTTCAGGTATTTTTCCACACGGCTTACGATATAACTTTGTAATTTCTCTTCTTTCGTATGCTTTCTTCCGTCTACGGGATTGGGAGTGATATCATTTTCCAATCCCAGTTCACGTATCAGTTTTTGACAATGTTCACATTGTTCCCAAGCTGTTTTAGGACATTCATCACCACCTATATGTATATAAGAGCTTGGGAATAATTCCACCACTTCGTCCATGACTCCTTCCATAAACTGGAAGAAGGTGTCGGTAGGGCAGAATACTTGGTCAAACACACCCCATAATTTGCAAACTTCGTAGGTGCTGTCCGGAGTACAGGACAATTCAGGGTAGGAAGCGATAGCGGCCAAGGCATGTCCAGGTAACTCTATCTCCGGAATGACAGTGATATATTTGCTTTGAGCGTATGCAACGACTTCTTTTATTTCGTCTTGTGTGTAAAAACCTCCGTGGGGCTTTCCGTCATATTTGAATGGGTAATGGGTATAGAAATAATCCACCATGGTTTCTGAACGTTGAGAGCCGATCTCAGTCAGTTTGGGGTATTTTTTGATTTCAATTCTCCAGCCTTGGTCGTCTGTAAGATGCCAGTGGAAGGTGTTCATTTTATGTGCAGCCAATACATCTATGAATTTTTTGATATAATCTATAGATGCGAAATGGCGGCATACATCCAGCATGGCTCCGCGATAGCGGAATGTCGGGGCGTCTTCTATTTCAACGCAAGGTACACTCCATTCGGCATTACGTGCTCTTTCTTTACAATAGACATCCACCGGCAACAGTTGATACAGGGTCTGTAATCCATAGTAAAAGCCGTTAGGCGCCGATGCGGTAATTTTTATCAGTTGAGGGGTGACCGATAACTTGTAGGCTTCTTTTTCCATCCCCGGAATGCTGTCAAAAACAATGGAGGGTACATTTTCATGTAACTCGTCAGTCGGTTTCAGCTTGAGACCGGCTATATCCAGGAGAGTGGTTGACAGGCCGGAAGCAATGTGTTTCACTTCTTGTGAGGCGTTAACGACGATAGGAACATCACTGTTCAGGTAAAAACGTCCCTGCTGCTCGCTCATGGTAACAGGCAATGGAACTACATTGTACTCATTGATTACTTCTTTCATTTGGCATCCACACATTAATAACCCAACGAAAAATACTGGCAGACTCTTTTTCTTCATAATAAATCTGTGTTAAGTTTTTAAATAAAGGGGGTATAGAAATTCTTTTTGGACAAAAATAGCAATAAAAACGGAATAAACATGTTTTTCAGAGAGATTAATATGTTTACAATATAAAAATATTTTTCACAGATTTGTTTCTTTATTGCTAACGGGTTAACCCCTACCGATCTCGTTTTTCCTTTTTTTATGTTCATTATGGGAATATCCACCTATATTTCTTTGCGGAAATATAATTTTACTTATTCTCATGCTACATTACGGAAGATTGTGAAACGTACAGTCGTTATTTTTTGTATCGGTCTGTTTTTGAATCTTCTGGCCAAATCGGTTTTTACACATCATCTGAATTTTGAAGAGTTGCGTTATTTAGGAGTCATGCAACGGCTTGCTATAGGATACGGTGTGACTAGTCTGGTTGCTATAACGGTGAAGCATAAATATTTTCCCGCTATCATTTTGGTGACTTTGGCCGTCTATTTTCTTTTATTGGCTATGGGAGACGGCTTTAACTTGTCGGCCACTAATATAGTGGCCCGTTTTGATGTATGGGCATTGGGTACATCCCACATGTACCATGATGGTGGAATGGCGTTTGATCCGGAAGGACTATTGAGTACGCTTCCTGCGGTGTGCCATGTAATGGTAGGGTTTTATTGTGGAAAGTTATTGTTTTCTGCTAAAGATAATGACGAGAAGATACAACGGTTGTTTTTGGTGGGTACAATTCTCACATTTGCTGGCTTTTTGTTAAGTTACGGCTGCCCTATCAATAAGAAAGTGTGGTCGCCTACTTTTGTCATTACAACCTGCGGATTGGCATCCAGCTTTTTGGCTCTGCTTATCTGGATCATTGATATAAAAGGTTATCAAGGTTGGTGCGTTTTTTTCCGGTCGTTCGGAGTGAACCCTTTGTTTATCTATGTGTTTGCGGAAATAATGGGGATTCTATTGGGCGCTACGGGGGCAAGTGTCTTTATTTATGAAAAGGTACTGGTTCCGGTGTTGGGAAATTATCCCGGTTCATTAGCCTATGCTTTGTTGTATGTATTATTTTGTTGGAGTATTGTTCATATTTTATACAAGAAAGGTATTTATGTCAAGATCTAAAAACGGAAACAGAAAATTAGTTAAATGAAAGAGACGAAGAATGTTTTTATGTCAGAACTGACGGAGGTGTTTAGCAAACGTCAGCAACAGTTTGTTCAGTTTGCTTACTCGTATGTCAGGAACAGGGAAGAGGCTGAGGATATTGTAATGGGGGCTTTTACTAATGTATGGGAGCACCGGAATGAGTTACAGGAGGATACCAATATTTCTGCGTTGCTGTTGACTGCCATAAAAAATCGTTCATTGAATCATTTGCAACACTTGGAGGTACGTATGCGTGCCGAGCAGCATATAGGAGATATGCGGCAGAAAGAACTGGCTTTGCGTATCTCGACTTTGGAGGCTTGTGATCCCGATAAATTGTTTTGTGATGAGATTCAAACTTTGGTGCAGGAAGCCATTAGTGAATTGCCTCCTACAAGCAGGGAGGTGTTTATTTTGAGCCGGATGAAAAATTTACCGAACAAGGAAATTGCTTTGCGGCTGGATATTTCTGTAAAGACTGTAGAATTTCATATCACCCGGTCGCTGAAACAGTTACGGGTGCAGCTGAAGGATTATCAGTTTCTTTGGAGTTTTTTATAAAACAAGACCATGCCTCAGTTATTTGGACATGGTCTTGTTCTTATTTCATATACAGGAATCAGAAACTATAATCTGCACTTAAACCGAACACTTTGTTGGTACGGCTATATACATTTGTTCCGGGTAGTCCGGTTCCGTTATAGTTGGTTGATTTTTTTGTATAATCCTCATAATTAGTCCACATATAACCAATATTTAAATTGAGGTGTTTGTTCATCTTTATTTTGGCTCCGACTCCCAAAGAGTAAGAATCACAAGAAAAACTGGTATCTGATTGATAGTTATCTGATAGTCCGTAGTCAGTGATTTGTCCACCACAGCTGAGGGTTAGTTGCTTGGTTACATCAAACTCAATACCTGCCAAGTATTCATTGGTTCCTTTAGTCAGATATTTTTGTTTGCCGTTTGCCATACCTGCATTTTTGTCATCATAAAAATGATATTCTACAGAAGCGCGAAGTACCGGAAGGAATTCGTAGGCGGCTGCGATAGAGAGCATGGCTGGAATATCATTGGGAGTATTCACACCGTGTTCGTAGGGGGCTACCATATCTTTGGCACTGGGTGGATATTGTAAGTTCTTTGTATTGTTTTCGATATTCAAGTTGGTCTTGAATTCATATTTGGCACCAATGTTCAGTTTACCCAGTTTAGCATCTACACCGATAACAGGAGTAAGTCCCCAGCCGGTTTGGTCACAGTCTAGAGCAAGAGGCAACAGGTTTGTGTCTGTTCCTTTTACAATAGCGTTCAGAAAGCCTTTGTAGCCACCGGTAAAGTAGTTCATTCTACCTCCACCGAATACGGAAAGCCATTCGGTAGCTTTATAGGATAATCCCAGCTGCAAAGAGTAAATATATTGTTTACCGTCCATGGCACTTGTTATATCATACATATCAGGAGTTATAACCGTAGGTTTTTCTGCTTTTAAACCTTCTTGAAAAATACCTGCCATAGCTGAGGCGTCGAACATAGGCAGTCCGTCATCAAAAGACGCCTTTCCACCTCCGGCAGTGATGGCGAAGAATCCTGAAATTGTCCACTCACCTTTTTTATATGCGGCGAAGAGGCTGGGGATAACCGGTGCGGCGGCTGTTCCTTCGTAATATTTTTCAAAAGGCTTGTCTGCAACAGTAGGACCTGTGGCGCTAACGCCATTGTATGTCATAAAACTGGCATCAATATTTCTAGTCTGATAAGCGCTCTGAATGCTCAATCCTACATGGAATCCGTCTTTGGGCAAGAAAGCCAGGCCGGCAGGATTAGATAAAGCACCGTCTATTTCTGTTGTAGCACCACGGGATAGCATACGGAGAAAAGCTGCATGTTGATTTGTATTGGTTAAAATACCTCCTGCGAAAGTTGAATTTGAAACGATTAGTGTCGCTGCACTAATTAATAATAGTTTCTTCATTTATTACTTGATTTTTTGTTTGCGGGCGCAAAGGTAGGATAAAATAACACACGGGCAAACCTTTTGTGCAATTATTTGTGTCGTCTATTGAAAAATCAACTGTTTCAATAGAAACTATTTACTTGGATGATGAATATCCTTTTTTTATTTGTGTGATTGATTGGTAGGAACTGTGGAATGAAGGAGCGTGCTGATGCTTTTGTGATATATTTGTTCCGGCACGCCTGTCCGCTAAGTAAATTCCTGGTCTGTTTACGGTTTCTTCACTCCATTCAGAACACCGGATTGAAAAGAATGTAGTATCTTTGCAACTCTTTTACTCAATGCAAAAAAAATATATGTATACCAACAAAGAAATATGGAACGTAAGTTATCCGATTTTTCTCGGATTATTGGCGCAAAACATTATCAATGTGACAGATACTGCTTTCCTAGGCAGGGTAGGAGAAGTCGAGTTGGGAGCTTCCGCCATGGGTGGATTGTTTTATATCTGTGTCTTCACTATTGCTTTCGGTTTTAGTGTCGGTTCACAAATCTTGATTGCTCGTCGTAATGGAGAAGGACGTTACAAAGATGTGGGTCCCGTAATGATACAGGGAGGGACATTCTTGCTGGGATTGGCGATGCTCATGTTTGGGCTGACACATCTTTTGGCCCCATCCATTGTCCGCTTGCTCATTTCATCTGATTCCATTTTTGATGCTACCATGGAATTTCTCAACTGGCGTATTTGGGGCTTTTTCTTCGCCTTTGTCAACGTGATGTTCCGTGCGCTGTATATTGGTATTACACGTACTAAGGTGCTGACAATGAATGCAGTGGTTATGGCATTGGTGAATGTGCTGTTGGATTATATTTTGATTTTCGGTAAGTTTGGAATGCCGGAGATGGGGATTAAAGGAGCAGCTGTCGCTTCGGTGATGGCTGAAGCCGCTTCATTGGCTTTTTTCTTGATTTATACCTACGCAAAGGTGGATTTTAAGAAATTCGGCTTGAATCACTGGCAGAAGATTGACTTTTCTTTATTGGGAAAAATTCTGAGTATTTCGTGTTTTACCATGATACAATATTTTTTGGCCATGGCTACTTGGTTTGTCTTTTTCATCGCGATAGAACGGTTGGGTCAACGCGAGCTGGCGATTGCCAATATCGTGCGTAGTATCTATATTGTGATGCTCATTCCGGTTCAGGCATTGTCTACTACTACCAATTCATTGGTCAGCAATCTGATTGGTGCGGGGGGGATAACCCATGTCATGCGTTTGATTTGGCGTATAGCCCAGATGTCGTTTCTCATTATGGTGGTCTGTGTGGCGGTGGTGGTGCTTTTTCCTCATGCCATGCTTTCGGTTTACACCAACGAACCGGCGTTGCTGGTAGAGTCTGTGCCTTCGTTGTATGTCATTGCCGGAGCGATGATTATTGCATCAGTGGCGAATATTTATTTCAATGCCATTTCGGGAACTGGAAATACGCAGGCTGCTCTGATACTTGAAATGGGGACTTTGGTATTCTACGCCCTTTACATTCTATGGATAGGCATGGTGGTGAAAGCACCGGTTTCTGTTTGTTTTTCTATAGAGGTGGTGTACTATAGTTTGTTACTGCTTAGCAGCATTATTTATTTGAAAAAAGCAAAATGGCAGAATAAAAAGATATAAGGTTCATAAGTTTTTTGTATTTTTGCACCCTGTTGTTATTCTGAAGGTTAGTAAA
>QWCB01002154.1_pt1 | contig 17016 bp, 10 predicted proteins | sample 1972511 | NCBI WGS metagenome assembly QWCB01 (sample SAMN09866719, study PRJNA288562) | Human gut metagenome isolate term5_stool, whole genome shotgun sequencing... | isolation source: gut | host: Homo sapiens | place: USA: California
TTCTAATACTGAAAGTAGAAGTACATTACAAGTTAAAAAACCAACTTATACATTAAGTTCTAATACATTAACTATTAAATATAATAATGCTAATATAAAAGGAGAAGCAAAGTATTATTTTAAATCTACTATTAAAGGTACTAGTAATATTAATGTTAAAAGATGTACACTAAGTAATAATATCTTTACTTGTGATGGTAATACAACAACTATAGAAAAAAATACTTGGTATCAATCTTCAAGTGATCAGATAAGTGTAAGTTATACTACTACTGGAAAAGCAAGTGTAACAGCTAGAACAGTAGATAAAAGTAATAATTATAGTGAAAGTACTAAAGATTTTACTATAAATAAATATACAATAACATTTAATAAAGGAAGTGCTGATAAAATAGGAGGAGAAGTAAGTAACATTAGCAAGTCATGTTATGCTATAAGTGGACAAAGCTGTAGTATAACTTCTCCTGATATTGAGAAAAAAGGATACACTATAATAGGGTGGAATACTAATAAAAATGCTACTACTAGTATTTGGAATATAAATACTAGTAAGAGTATATCATCTAGTGCTACATATTATCCAATACTAAAAGCTAATATTTATACAATTACATTAAATAATCAAGGTGCTACAAGTTCAGGTACAAAAAAAGTATATTATCAATATAATACCACTAAAACGATAAATGGAACAACATGTTACTATTATACTAATAGTTCTTTAACTACTTGTTTATCTGGTGGATATAATATTAATAAACCTTCAAAAACAGGATATTCATTTAAAGGCTATTATACAAGTACTAATGGTAGTGGTACTAACTATGTAAATAGTTCTGGAACATTTATCAATAATGCATATAAAACAATAGGGGATAAAACATTATATGCTAACTGGCAGGCTAATACATATACAATAACATATAATGCTAACGGTGGAAGTGGAGCACCATCTAGTCAAAGTTATACATATGATCCTAACAATGATACTGTCTTTTATTTATCAAGTACAACTCCTTCTCGTTCTGGTTATACATTTTTAGGATGGAGTCTAAGTAGTACCGCAACATCAGCATCTTATAGTGCTGGACAAAGATGGGGAACACATAATGCTAATATATTTAAAGACCTAGATAAAATGGAAGTTGGAGACGATTTCTATATTATCTTCAATAAAGACTTATTAAAATACACAATAGAAGACTTAAAAATAGTCGAACCACAAGAAGCTTCTGTTTTAACGGTTTATCCAGATAAGGATTTAGTTACATTATTGACCTGCACTCCCTATCTTGTAAACACCGAAAGACTCTTGTTAGAAGGGCACAGAAGCGAAATAACCGACAAAGACAAAGAGTTCTTGGCTGAAAATTTCTCGGTAGAGAAGATGAACCAGAAAGAGCTTGAGAAATTTAAAGATGTAAAATCCTTTACAAAACAAATCAAAGGAGCAGAACAAAAAGCTTACCTATTTACAGGTATCTTTGGTGTCTGCCTAATATTTGTTTTAAACATAATTCCACTTTTCTTCAGAAAGAAAAAGAAAAATTCAGAAGAAGAACAATAATATAATTACCTATTCTACCATGATGTAGAAAAGGATCTAGACTGCGTTTGCACTCTAAGCAAGCGTGGTCGGTTTTTAGAAGAGCCTGTGAAGGCTCTTTTTTCTTTGCTCTAATAATTTTTACTGATTTTCCCTAATATATATTAGGAATAAAAAACAATAGAAAGGAAAGGGGGAAATAGAGGCGATTTCTGTTTATACCGAAAAATAAGCTTAAATCACAGCCTTTAAAGTTTATGAATTATCGTGTTCCAGCAGATATAAAAGAAAAAGAAAAGATAATTGGAGGAGTGTTAGATCTTGGTCAATTTCTTTGGTGTTTACTAGGTATTGGAGCAGGATTTTTAGTCTTTGCACTTCTTTCGCCATTTATGAAATTCTTTGCTGCACTTCCAGCTATTATAGCTATAGGGGCTTTTGCACCATTCGTTTTTTATAAGGTGGATGAAGTACCATTACCAACATATTTAAAAAGAAAGAGAGAGTTTAACAAGAAAACAAAATATTTACCAAATATAAGAATAGATAGAAATTGGTAATCAAGGAGAAAAAATGGGATTAGTATTTGTAATATTAATAATATTTGCACTTTTAATAGGTGCGGTGTTGTTTTTTGTTTTTAAAAGTTTAAAAAAAGTTGAGGCAGAAGATAATGATAAATCAATGGATCCAAATATCCAAGTATCTTCAGATATATTGCCTCTTAATAGAAAGAATGATGGATTTACAGATATGGCGATAGACTTAGGCAATTTTGACTATAGAGCTATTATTGAATGTACTTCTGTAAACTATAACTTAAAAACAGATGCAGAAAAACAAAAAATTGAAGCATCATTTACAAGATTTTTAAATTCATTGCATCATCCAATAACTTTATACATTCAAACTAGAAGAATAGATAATACAAAGATAATGGATTTAACAAAAAATGACATCAAGAAATCTATAGAAAGATATCCAAAGATGTCTGAATACGGAAAAGTTTACTTAGAAAACTTAAACAACATAACAGAATATATAGGAAACAATAAGCAAAAGAAGAAATTTGTAATCGTTCCATATAATGAAGCTAGAAACCTAAATGAATTATCTGACTCAGAAAAAGAAGTTACTTCAATGGAAGAGCTTAGAAATAGGTGCCTAAATATTATAGACGGACTATCTTCTTTTGGAATTAAATGCAAGTTATATCAAAAGAGAGAGCTTATGGAGCTAGTATATTCAGCATATCACAAGGATAATTATACCGATTTTGAAAAGGTAGAAAACGGAGAATTTTTATCACTTGTCGTGTCTTCAAAAGATAATCCTGCAAGGGATATTTCTAATGAAGGAAGACTTGACTGGATACTATATGAAGCTCAAAAGAGAATTGAAGTTGAACTTTTAAATAAAGGTCAAACTTTAAAAGAAAACGAAGAGTACGCAAACGCAATAAAGAAACTTGGTTTCTTGAGAAGCAACAAATAGGAGATTTTTATGGAAAATACATTATTTTTAGGTTTTATACCAGTAATAATTATCATTTTACTCTTATTCTTTAGATTTGTACCTGTTGGCTTATGGATTACCGCTCTATTTTCTGGCGTATCCGTAGGTATGGGAGATCTAATAGGAATGAGACTTAGAAGAGTATCGCCACATAGAATAGTTAATCCGCTTATTAAGGCAACTAAAGCAGGTCTAAAATTAGAAATATCAGAACTTGAAGCCCATTACTTAGCAGGTGGAAATATTAACACTCTAGTAGATGCTTTAATAGCAGCTCAAAGAGCAGAAATTCCGCTTTCATTTGAAAGAGGTGCAGCAATAGACCTAGCTGGAAGAAATGTATTAGAAGCTGTACAAGTTTCAGTTAACCCTAAGGTCATTGAAACTCCTAATATTTCAGCAGTTGCTCAAGATGGGATTGAAGTAGTAGTAAAAGCTAGAGTTACTGTAAGAGCTAACATTGATAGACTTATCGGTGGAGCTGGAGAAGAAACGATAATAGCAAGAGTTGGAGAGGGAATAGTAACAACTGTAGGATCTTCAAATACTTATAAGAATGTTCTTGAAAACCCAGATTCTATTTCGACAGTAGTTCTTGATAAGGGATTAGACTCAGGAACAGCCTTTGAAATACTTTCAATAGATATTGCAGATGTCGATGTAGATAGAAACATTGGAGCAAGACTTCAAACAGACCAAGCAATGGCTGATAAGAAGATTGCAGAAGCTAAGGCATCAGAAAGAAGGGCTATGGCTCTTGCAAAAGAACAAGAAATGAAGGCTCTTGTAGTTGAAAATGAAGCAAAGATCCCACTCGCTCTTGCAAAATCGTTAGAAGCTGGAAATTTAGGAGCAATGGATTATTACAATATAAAGAATTTAAACGCTGATACCAAAATGAGAGAAAACATAGGAACTCCTGAAAAGATAGAAGATTGTCATTCATAATAGGAGGTGCACTATGTTAGGCATCATATTCTCTTTAATCTTTTTTATTCTAAGTTTTCTAACTACACTTGTTCCGTTGTTTTTAGCTGGCTTTGTTATCTATAAATTCATACATCCAAATTTAAGAGACCAACGAGGTAATTCTATGGTAGGAAAAAAAATAAACGAAGACATTAAGTTGAATAAAGAAAAGCTAGAACCTCAAGTCTTAATTTCAGAAACAAGAAAGAGAGAAGCTAGAAGAAGCATAGGAGACTACGATCCTTATGATGAACTTGACGAAGAATATGAAAATAGGTATGAGGAAGATTGTGGTTGTAGAACCTGCGATGAAATATTAGAAGAAAAGAAAAAAGAGAATTTAACAAAAAAAGAAATAGAGAGAAACCTAAGAAGGCAAAAAGAAAGAAAAGAAAGAGATAACAGAATTAACAAAGAGATTCTTATAAAGAAAGATGGAGAGGTTCCTGCTGAAGAATTAAGAGAATACACTCCAATAAAAGAAGATTGTAAGTGTATCGCATATAAAAAGCTGGATCTAAGAAGTGCCATTATTTATAAAGAAATCTTGGGCGAACCTCTTTCTAAAAAACATAATAGGAGGTAGGAGGCTAAAAAGGTGCCTAAATTGAGTATCTGTGGATAACTTCTTCTGCGGGAATTTCTGTTTTAGGCACCTAAAATAGCTCTCTGTAATTCTAATAGAAAGGTAGAAAATATGTTTAAAAAGAAAAAGAAAGATAAACAAGAGGATTTAATTCAAAATTTAGATATAAAAGAATCTACTTTAGGGAAAGGAGCAAGAGGGGTTAGAGAGTTTTTTGCTCCTTCTTTTGTAGATAGATCTAACCCTAGGTTTTTGCAAGTTGAAGATAAATATGTAAAAAGCTTTATTATTAATGGTTATCCATCACAGGTTTGGGTGGGCTGGCTAAATGATTTATATAACTATTCTGGAGATGCAGATGTAGCTCTATATATAGATCCAGCTGATGAAAGATCTGCCCTTGATGAACTTACAGATAAGATAACTCAGTTTGAAGCACAACTTGCAACAGAAAGAGAAAAAGGAAACATAAGAAATGTCACAAAATTAGATGCAACCATTAAACAGCTATATGCTCAAAGAATGGCTCTTGAACAAAACTATGAAAAGCTATTCTATATCCAAACCTATGCAAATCTATATTGTGATAGTGAAAAAGATTTAAATAAGGAATCTGAAACACTTCTTAATAAGCTAAGAGGTAAATCAATTGGTCTTACTTCATTAGACTTAAGACAGTATGAAGGATATTTATCAGCGCTTCCTTATGGAAAGCCTTATACAAACGATATGTATAGAAACTTTTCATCTGGAGCATTAACCGCATGCTTTCCTTTTTACAATTCAGAAATTTCGCACGAAAACGGAGTGTTCCTGGGAATTAACACTTCAACAAACACTCCAATGTTTATAGATTTTTATAACAAAGAAATCCTAGACAACTCTAACGCTACAGTCTTTGGAACTTCTGGATCTGGTAAAACATTCTTCGTTTCATTACTTACTCTAAGATCTGCTCTTAAAGGAATAAAGACGGCAATAGTAGACCCAGAAGGCGAGTATGTAAACTTATCCAGAGCGATAGGAGGAACCCATATATACATCGCACCAGACTCAGAGACAACCATTAATCCATTCGATATAGAGGAAGAAGAAGAGGTCGATGACGAAGGACGTTTGACTGGCAAAGAGATAGTTAGAGTTAGAGATAAAATATCTGACGTTTTAAACCTAATTGCTGTAATGAGTAAAGGTATAAACCCAGAAGAGCAATCTCTTATATCTGCTGTTTTAGCTAGACTTTATGCAAACTTTGGAATAACAGAAGATCCAAGGTCTTTATATGTATCAGAACCTAGCTTTAATCCAGAAACAGGAGAATTTGTTCATTCAAATAGAAAGAAAATAATGCCTACTTTTTCAGATTTTCACGATTTAATAATTGAGGAAGCTAAAGAAGAAGGTAAAGAACCGTTAAAGAGGTTTGTAAACACCTTAAAGATGTTTAGAAAAGAAGGTCTTTATGGAATGTTTGACACGCAAACTTCTGAAAATATTAATTTAAAAGATGCACCTCTAATAGTCTTTGATGTATCAAGGCTTGAAGAAAACCTACTTAGACCTATAGGTATGTATGTTGCACTTTCTTGGATTTGGGAAAAATTCGTAAAGAAAGATTATGACATATATAAAAGAGTAGTTGCAGACGAAGCATGGCAACTTGTAAACCCTAACATGGCAGGTCATGAATATACTGAAGCCTTCCTAGATAAGGCGGCGAGAAGAATAAGAAAGAGAAATGCAGGACTTCTAATAGCATCTCAATCTTTCGCAGAATTTGCTGACAGTTCCCTAGGTTCTTCAGTACTCAAAAACTCTGCTCTAAATATATTCTTAAAACAATCATCAGTTGACCTACCAGCAGTTCAAGAAATGTTTGTATTATCAGACGGTGAAAGGGCTTTCTTAGACTCTGCTTCAAGAGGGGAAATGCTTGTAAGAATACAAGGTGGTCAAGACACTTCTGTAGCATACGCTTTAGGGTTCGATTTTGAGGTATCTTTGATTAAAAACGCAAAATTAAAATAAAGGGGGATAAATATGGATAACTTAAGGAAAAGATTCCTCTTTTTCATTTTATCCTTCCTATTATTCTTAAACCCAATAATGCCTAGCTTTGTAAATGCTCATAACGCCTATTACTTACAGATTGTAATAGATAAAGAAGCAAAAAGGGTTGTAGGTCAAGTTGTGTATGACGAAGTAGGCAAGACTTGGGGGGTAATAGGAAAAGTTAAAGAGGCTTTTAATGTAGGAAAAACCGAAGCCTCACACGACGAATATAAATTATTAAAAGAAGCAAATAACAGCAAATACTCTTCTACCCCAGGGGATCCTATGAAGATGACCTTCCCTACCAAAATGGTTGAAAAAGACAAGGTTATTAATCATGGGGGTGCAATGGATGCTGATAGAGCAACAAGAATTGCAAACGAGCTTATCCCTGCTTTTAACGACTACTTACAAAGTCTAAAACCAGAAGGATATGCAACTGCTGAAGAATTTATAAAAGCTGTTAAAGAAGCTGGAAACCTTACTTCTAATTACAAGGATCCAGAATCAGAAAGAGAATATTATAAACCAGATTCTTCTGAAACTGGCGGAAATAAAAATAAAGAAAATATATACCTGTTTTCTATGATAAAAGGTTATGCAAATGAAACTTTAGAAGATGGCTCAAAATCACCTCTATACGACAAAGAAGTTGGGGAAGATAAAGAGTTTGACAAAATAACTTGGGCTGATGTTTCAGCATATGCAATAATGAACGCAGAACAAGGAATATTTTATACAAACGCTAACCAAAATAGAAAAGGGAATATATTAGAAACATATCTAGTAAAGCTTTTATCCAGCATTTCTCTAGGTCTTCAATCACTACTTGGTCTTTATCCAGTAGGAGACTTAGTTTTTAATGGTGGAGCAAGAGCAACATATTATCACGGACTTATGAGTTATGATTGGGCTTCAAAAGCATCAGGCTTTTTCATAATCTTTCAATCTATAGCTTTGCTCTTTGTGAATTTTAGTGTCATACGGCTACTTCACAAGAGAACACTTGCAACAATAATACCATCAGAGAGAATATCTCTACAAGAGGGGATAAAAGATCTCCTTTTAACTGGTGCTGTTATGCTTATGATTTTTCCATTCATAAACATACTTTTAAAAATTAACGCAGACATTGTAAATGTTCTTAAAGTAATGGCTCCAAACTATGCCTTCTTCGGTTTATCTGGGGGTTACGGCGTAGATTACAACAACATTGGCGGGATAGTACTATCTTTTGTATATTTTTTCCTTTCTATATACCTAAATGTTGTGTTTATACTAAGAGCTGTTTTAGTTGCCTTTTTAATGGCGACAAGCCCAATCTTCATAATGTCAATAGCTTTTGGAAAGAAGGATTATTTTACTCTATGGCTTAAAGAATTAGTAGCCAACATATTTATACAATCACTTTACGCTTTTGTTATAACTTTCTTTTTAAGTATTCAATCATCATCAAGAACCATTGAAGTTCTAGCTATTTCTTTCTCTTTAATACCGCTTACTAAAATGTTTAGATCTCTAATATTTGGAGATAGTGGCGGACTTCTTGAGAGAGCAGCTGGAGGAGCTTACGGTGGAATGGTTGGAGCAGGTCTTGGTGCTGGTGCAGCAGCTGCAATGGGTGGAGTCGCATTAGGCTCTAACCTAGCTAATGGTGGCGGGACTGAAATAGCCTCAAACATTGGTGGAGCTTTATCTGGAATGAAATCTGGAGTTAGTTCTACTGTAAATAAGACTGTAGCAAACCTTAAGAGTAAAATGGGTTCATCAGAAGGCGGAGGTTCTTCTGGTGGCGGTGGATCTGGAGGTGGAACGAAAACCTCAGAAGCGAAATCCATGAGCAATCCAGATTTTGCAAGCCCTAGAGGTGAAAAAGATTCTGGAATTGATAGCAGAAAAGAAAATTTACAAAATCTACAAAATAAATTTGGTGCACCTGTTTCCTCTGGAGCAGATTCTGAAGCAGTATCAGGACAAGCTGGAGGTCAAGACACTACTGTAGTAGGACTTTCTGGTGGAACTGGAGAAGGAGTAGCTGTAGATAGCTCTATCCCAGAAACTCCAGACATTTCGGAATCAGATCCAGCAATTAACTCAGGAATTGAAACAGATACACAACCAGTTATGAATACTGGTGCAATAGATACAGATGCTGGAGAAGCTGAAGAAGCTCAAGGTGTGAATATGGCTGGAGAAACAAGTACACCGCACATTGCTGGAGGAGCAGGTGGCGAAGATTCCGAGGTTTCTGGAGGTAGCCTGGGAGCAACTGAAGGTGCTGGAAATGTTCCTATAACACCTACACCAACTCCAGAGCAACATCAATCTGCTCAGAATTTAAATAGCAGAGTTGGAGCAAGCAATTGGACTAAGTTTAAGAACCAAAGCAAGAAGGTTGGAAAAACTGTAGGCAAGGGTGCAAAGGTTGTTGGAAAGGGTGCTGGAAAAGTAGCTAAAAAGACAATCTTCTCAGTACCTAAGGCTGCTATGATGGCAACATTTGCAGGAGCTGTTGTGTTTAACCAAGGTGTTGGACCAAGTGCATTAGTTCCTACCTATGGAGCATTTAGGGCAAGTAAGGGTATGTTAAAACCTAAATTTATGAAAAATTATGAAGAAAGGCAAGAAGCTTTAAGAGATGCTAGAAAGAAGAGTATGTTCCCCGATGAAGACGGAGGTTACAAGAAGACAAAATATAACGACTTTAGTAAAGAAAACCTACAAAGTGCAAATAAGCAGAACGGAAAGAACCAAGGTAGTTATAAAGGTTATGAAAGACCTAGCTTTGGTGGTTCAAGCTATGACCCTACTGGCGGATCTCAAGGTCAACCTTATCAAGGCTCATATAAGCCACCTCAAAACCCTGGTACTGACATGAACCTAAGGAACTACAAGAAACCTCAGCAAAAAGAAGCTTATTACGAACAAGGTCCAACAGGTCAAAAGAATTATAAAGAAGATCCTGAATTAAGCAAAATGAATCGTGACTTCAATGCCTTTAGTGATACAAACAACAATCAAAACAATCAAACTAATGAAAACTACAACAACCAAGCTAATAACCAATACAACGAACAACCACAAAGAAGCTTTAACAGCAAAAACAACATGAGAGATAGTACTAAAGAAGATTTAACCAATTACCTAGACTCTTTAGATGATGATGAACTTGTAGATTTCTTAGGCGAAGAACAGGCTAGATTATATAACGAAAGCAAAAACAATAAAGAATAATAGGGGCTTAATGCCCCTCCTTTAAGGGGGTGTTTTAAAATAGACGATAATCGCTTACAAGGACAAGGCAAAAAGGTTGTTAAGAAAAAAGGCAAAAAAGCTGCATCGAGACTTATAGAAAAAGGGGTTTCTGCATTTATTAAAGCCTTAATTAAGTTAATAGCTCTTCTTATTCATCTTTTTCCATTTCTACTTATAATATTTTTAGTTTTAGCAGTTGTTTTTTTCATAACTAACGAACTTAGGGGCGTTGGTAAAATATACGACCATTTGTCTGATAACGAAATTGTCGAATTAGCCCCTGATGATGTTGAAAATGATGGGAATCTAATGGCGAAAAAGCTGAACACTAGAAACCAGCTAATATTAGATTTTTACAAATATCATTCTTTAAAATCTGCATGGCAAATTGACCCTGAAAAAGAGGGAACAGAAGGCGAATACAAGAGAGAAAATTTAATATCTTCAAAGGATGTAGATAAATTTAAGAAAGACTATTATGGAAGAGAACAAGACTTTCTTCTAACTCCAGATCTACTTTTCGCTTTAGACAATACAATTTTTGAAGAAGATTTGAGATATCCAGAACAATTCGTAAAGCCTGTTGCATACGACGAAGAAAAGTTTGAATTAAAAGAGTTAATGGATGATAAGGGAAATATCCTTGTTGACTCTAAAAAAAGAGATTTAGACACAGGAAAAGAGATTGGTACAGAAAAAGGCATTTCTGATTATGGCTTTGGCACAATCATGAAGATGCGTGAAATGAAAGAAAGAACTCTTCTAAAAGGTGTATATTTTAAAGAAGACTATTATGATGAAGCTACAGGCATGGTATTACAAAGAGATATATCAGAGCCTTTTGAAATAGAACTTGCAAAACCTAAAGAAAAGAACTACATCATAGACAAAGCTGTAAGTGTTGCTGGAAACATAAAATACAGATATGAAGACGGATATGAACTTCAGGAATTATCAAAACCAGACGAAGAATCTGCTAACGAGAGAGATAATGTTGGAAAAATACTTTCAAAAGTTATTCAAAAAGTTACTCCTGATGGTCAAATAATCGATATCCCTCTATATAAATATAGAAACGAAGATTCAGGAATATATAAAGAGGTTGAAGTTCCTGCTGAACCAGAAAAAGACGATAAAGGTGTAGAATACTATAATGACTACCTAACTAACTTCAATATATATCTACCTAAAGATGTTTTACTAGATATTAGATACAGAATAGATTATAGAGAGCTTGAAAAAATGAAGGAAGCTTATGGTTCAGTAAATGAAGAAAACAAAACCATAAACCCTGGTTCTGTAAATATTCAAATGGGTTCAGCTAGTGAGTCTACAAATGTAACTAATACAATGAAATATTTCAATACTATTCAGGCTTATGCTGATACCTTTGGAGTAGATCCATATGTTATTATGGCAATGATTGCTCAAGAGTCAGGAGGAAACCCTAATGCAAAAGGTGGAGGACTTTTACAGATAGTTGCAGGAACAAAAGTTACAGCAAATGGAAAGAATGGAAAAGAAACATTAACTGTTCATAATCCATATAATGTAGATGATTCAATAAAGTTTGCCGCTATGAGACTTAAGGCAAACCTAGATAAGTATAACGGAAACTACTTCTTAGCCATTATGGCACATAACATGGGTGAAGGAACAGTAGGAATTATTACTGAGATGTTTAAAGATAAACTCGCAGACAACTCCTGGGTTAATCCATACGATATAGAAAAAGCAAGAAGAGCTGCGATAGATAAATATGCACCTAGATATAGAGATTCAGCTTCTGCTGGTCAAGGTTGTTTTACCAACGGTTATGACAGGGCTGGAGTTAAGAAATACTGGGGTGATACTTGTTATCTTTGGAATGTTCTTAGATATTATGCAGGAAATAACCCTAATATCAAAGATGTAGAAGGAGCTGGTTCTCTTGCTGGGGGAGGAGGAACTCTTCCAGGTGGGGCAAGTGCTGAAGTTCCAAACACTACTCCAGATAATCCAAGCGGAAGCTCAAGTGGAACTTCGGGAGGAACTACTGAAAAATCAGGTCTTTTAAACAGTGCCTATAATTCATTTGTAAAACTTGTTTCTAAAACAGTCAACTCTTTAAATCTAATTTTTAAAGATGCAATATCGCAAATAGTAAAATGGTACAATGAACCTTATCCTGTAATGAAATTTGAGAAAAAAATGGGTCCAGTTGAAGCTAAGGAAATAAGAATCCTTGCCAAAGCCTACCAGAACCAGATGCTATTTTCGAGGGCTTATGAAGAAGATTCTGATAAACCATCTCTTTTTGACGATGGATTTATGGAAAACTATAACGGAGGTCCTACGGGAAATGGATGGAACGGAGTAGGAGGCGGAGCAGGAGTTTATTATGGAGAGGGCGGTTTTGTGCCACCTCTTGAAACAAATATAATAGTGTCTCCTTTTGGAACTAGAGTTCATCCAGTGCTTGGAGTTGTAAAATTTCATGCTGGAGTTGACTTAAGAGGAGCTACTGGAACACCTGTAATGGCTTCTTCTGATGGTGTTGTTTCTTTTGCTGGAGAAAAAGGTTCTTATGGTAATGTAATATTTATTGACCACCCTGGAAACATTCAAACAAGATACGCCCATTTAAGTAAAATAGCTGTATCTAAAGGGCAGAATGTAAAAGCTGGAGAAATAATAGGCTATATTGGCTCAACAGGAAGATCTACTGGTCCTCACCTTCACTTTGAATATAGAGTTGGAGGGCAACCAATAGATCCTGCTCCAATAGTTAAAGGACAACTTAGAGAAAAAAGAGATCCAAAAGCTCTTTCAAATTCATTAGGTATAAAGCCTGCTGATAATAAGGTTGCTCAAATAGCAATAGATTTTGCGTTAGAACAGGCTAAGAACAAGGTTCCTTATGGAAGAAGTAGAGGCTTTGACTGTTCATCACTTATTCTTGCTGCGTATCAAAAAGCTGGGCTTAAAGACATTCCACCTACAACATCGGCTTGGGTAAGTTCAGGCAAAATGATGAAAGTAAATAGCATTGCAGATTTAAGACCAGGAGATGCTATTATATGTGGAAACAATAAAAGTTCTACTGGTCATATAATAATGTATCTTGGAGACAATAAGTATGTACACGCTTCAAGTACCTATAACAGAGTGTATGTAGATTCATTTTTAACAAACAATTATCATAAGAGCAGATTAAGATTAGATCTTGTATTTAGACCGTGATTTGCTCAATAAAAAAAGACCCTTTGTGGGTCTTTTTTGTTACTGGTTAAAATAGAAAGTCTTCGTCATTCAGTAGATCTTCCATTCCTTCATCTGTAGGTGCTACAGCTCCATCATGTGCATGAAATGGATCCATTGGCATTTCCTCTTTTGAGGTAGCTTTTTCAACTGGTGCTTCTTGTTGTTCTTGAGCATTGTTGTTTTTTGGTCTAGCGTTCCAAATAATTTCCCAAGAATTAACCTGAAGAAGTTCTCTTTTTACTTCCTTGCCTTCTTTATTGGTGTAAGAATTGTCTTTAAGGTTTCCTACAAGAACTACTAAATCGCCCTTTTTAAGAACTTTAGCAGCATTTTCTGCCATTCTGCCCCAAAAATCAACATCAATGAAAACTGCTTGTGAATTTTTACCCATATCAATTGCGATCGCACTTCCTGCAACTGACTTTGTTTCCGCTCCTACATTTACAGAGCGAAGATTAAGATCTCTAGTTAATCTTCCTACTAAAACTCCTTGAGTAACTTGATTAGTTTCGCTTCCATCTTTTCTTACAAACTTAATTTCATTTCTTAATAACATAATTTTTTCTCCTTATTTCTTATAATTTTTGTAAAACTCTTGTCTCTTTCTTGTTTCTTCAAGAGTTTCTAATACTTCATAGGATTTTACTAAAACCCTGTCGTCTTTTACCTTGCCTTGGATAAAGACCTTGCTTCCTTTCTTAATTCTTTTACTTAAACTCACAGCTAAATCTCCCCATGCGGTTAATTTAAAACAATTGTTATCCAGCTTGGGAAAATTAATAAAATAAATAAAGTCTAAGCAAGCAGTGTCAATAGGTCCGACATTTACATATTTAAGCCTCGCATCATTTCCTACATGCCCAATTCCTAAAAATTCTGTAAATGTTGTAGATCTATTATCTCCAACTTCCTGAATATCTCTTATCAGTAACATTACATATTACAAATCCTCCTTTTTCTTTTTGCAAAATGCAACTTATATTTTTTACTTACATTATATATTAGAGAAAAATTAAAAAAAATATTCCTGATAAATAGAAAATTTTAAAAATAATTATAAAAATTAAAAATAAATACAAAATAAACTTTTTACCCCTAATAAAAAAAAATAAAAATACCTAATATATAACGAGAGAGCAAATATGGTTTTGCATCTTATAAAAATATATAAAGGAGGCAGGGAAAAACCCTGAATAAGAAAAATATGAAAACAAAAAAAAGAATACTTAGTACAGCCCTTGCTGTGCTGCTAGGAGTATCAGCGGTACTTCCTACGGCAAATGTTTTTGCTGACGGAGCAAAAAGCACTGTTGGACCTGATTATTACTATCCTAGTACAAATGCACCTTATATGTTTAACCTATCTAATCATCACAATAAAGCTGATTATGATGCAGGTAAGAAACTTACTGGCGCTAAGTACGACTTAAAAATGGTTGGAAAAATGCTAAAAACTGGTGCAATGGAAAAGATAGATCCAGCAGAAGAAGAGCTAACAAAAGCAACTATTGATGAGGTTAATAAAAAAGAACTTTCAACACCTGGTAGATATGAACTTACTCAAGTTGAAAGACCATTCGGTTACTTATTAGGTCAAGGTACAGACGAAAAGGGGAAAGCTTTAGATAAAGTAGTAGTAGATTTCCCTATTATCGACGATAAAGGTCAAATTGCAAAGACACAAGTTTATAACATTGCTCCTAAATTTACCAAAGTTGAAAAAGATTTTAGCTTTAAAAAAGTAAATAGCAAAGGACAAGCACTTCCAGGTGTAGGCTTTAACATCTACGCACTAAATCTTGCTGAGGAAGGCAAGTATAATGAGCTTTACGGTTCAAAACTTACTGGAAATAAAAATTTCAAAGACAATCTATCTAAACTATTAATTGATTCTGGAACAACAGATGCTGAAGGGAAAATAGCATGGAATAGCGGAACATTAAAACTTGCAGAAGGTTCTTATTTCCTTGAAGAATCTTCAGTTCCAAGTGGATATAGAAAACAACACTTCTTTGTAACTCTTAAAGCTAAAGCAGGCTTAGAAAGAACAGCAGCTAAATTAGAAGATTTTGAATTTGTAATCACAAAAGCAAATACAGAAAAAACCCCTGTTTCATCTGGTGCAATTGAAAACCTTACTATTACAAACTATAACCTTCCAACACCAGGAAATGGCGACGGAACTTCTGGAGATGCTGAATTTTCAAAGAAAGTTGTAAATATTGGAGACAAAACAACTGTTCAAGAAGGGCAAAATTACACAGCTGAAACAGTTCTTAAGGCTAAAGACCATGCACAATTCAAACTAACTTTTAAAACCCCACAAGATGTTCAAGATTACGAAACATTAAGATATGTAGATGATTTAGATAGTGCATATACTCTAATCAAAGAATCTGTTGTAATTAAAGCTGGAAACGAAACAAATCCTTCATGGGTTAAAACTGTTAAACAAGACAACAAATTAGGTCTTGAACTAATAAAAGATCCAGCAGATGCAAAGAATGTACCAGCTGGACAAGAAGTTACTGTTGAATTTGTAGTTAAAGTTAACAGAAATGTAGCCGTTCACGGAAGCACTGTAAACAACGGGCTTGAAGCATTTTGGGGTTACACTCCAAAATATCCTGGCGTAGATCCTAATGGAAAAGATCCAGAACCAGACACAAGCTCCGACAATACTCCTAATTCAGAAGATAGCAGTAAAAAGATCGATCCTAAAGACCAAACTGAAACTAAAATTATAAACTCTAAAACAACTATTAGAACAAAGGATCTAAAGAGCAAAGAAAATATTCCAAACGGTACTTTCATAATCGAAAAGAAAGACGAAAAAGGTAGCTATAAAAAAGTAGATATTACTCCAGAAATCAAAACTGACAAAAATGGCGTAGTTGTTATAGAAGACCTTCCAACAGGCGAATACAGAATTGTAAATACAAAAACTCCTGATGGATACAAGAGAAAAGCAGCTCCACAAGAGTTTACAATTGGATCCAAACCAGAAGACGGAAAGAAAACAATAGAAAATGAAAGAATTTTCTATTACGATAAAGACGATAAAGTAGGTCTACTACCATCAACAGGTACACTTGGAACACTTCCATACCTACTATCAGCAACACTTCTATTCGGAGCGTTTGTAGCTCTTAAAAGAAAAAAAGCTGAAGAAAGATAATTTAATTAATTAATCTACCAACTAAAAAGGAGCCTTAAACGGCTCTTTTTTTATATATCTTTTTGTTTTTGAATTTTTCTTGCAGTTATGATAAAATACAAGATAGTAGTAATTGGAAAATCATCTGTATTAAAAACAGAGGAGTGACTGTTCCGACTCCTCTTAAAAATAAAAATTGACAGAGTGCATGACAAAAGGTGATGTTGCAGAATAGATGATTCTACTCTGCAACATCATTTTTTTATCAATTATTTAAGTTTAGCCATTGTGTTCTTTGCTTTTAAAATATTTTTTAGATAAATTTACAGTGTTTCCTATAAAAATGGGTGCACTTAATAAAGCTAGCTATTATGAATATTTTTTTCTTAAGCAGCTTTGTATTTTATGATTTCTAGATTTTTATTTTTTATTTTTGATGCCAGTTTATTCAGGTTTAGCCCTATCGATAAGAGACATATTTCACTTATTATGTTTTCTTTTCCTCTGTGGTGGAATCTGTTGTAGTTTAAGCCTGATTTTATTTTGGAAAATGCTCCTTCGGCTTGAATTGATCTATTTAATCTTTCTTCTATTCCTTGGTCGGATTTTATGTTTTTTAGGGATTCTTCTCTATATTTTTGAAATGTTTCTGATATGTAGATTCCTTTGGTTTTTTGTCCTTCTTTGTTCCAG
>QWCB01002155.1_pt1 | contig 17005 bp, 17 predicted proteins | sample 1972511 | NCBI WGS metagenome assembly QWCB01 (sample SAMN09866719, study PRJNA288562) | Human gut metagenome isolate term5_stool, whole genome shotgun sequencing... | isolation source: gut | host: Homo sapiens | place: USA: California
TATGGCTTTAACAAACTCCAAAAAATAACATTAAAATGCAGTATGGGAAAACCAAAAACAATAAGAGCTTCTTATAACCATAGATGGATTTTACAAGATGGAACAATCACTACTAATCTACAAGAAGGAGATGTTTTAGCACCTTTGCAACCAATAGAAAAAACAAAAATAGATAATAAAATGTTTACTATAGGTTTTTTATTGGGAGATGGATCTGACTATATAATGCAAGGAAAAATCGAAGGCGTACGAATAAGACTGTGTGGAGACAAAGTTAAATATAAAGAGAATTTTTTAAAAGAAGATTATAAAGAAAGTTGTAGAATAGATAACGACATTATTTTAATAAAACACGGAGATGCACTTAAGCAAAGATTCCTAAACGGCAAAGTTTGGAAGTTTTTAACAAAAGAACAAAACTATAGTTTAATAGAAGGATTGTTTGCTGCGGATGGTTCAAGTGATAGAAACAGTATAACTACGGCAGATGTTAGGGTGTTGGAAATGCTTAAAGAGTTAATGTGTATCACAGGAAGGTATATATCTAATATAAAAGAAATAAGAAACAGTACGCCTTACAAAAAAGACAGATTATTATATCAAATTAATTATAGAACAAAACAACCACATAATGGTTGCTGGAGAGTAATTAACATTGATAGACAAGACAGACATGATTATTTACAATGGTGTGTAGAGGAGCCTGAAACAAATTCATTTATGCTCGCAGACGGAATAGTAACTGGAAATTGCTGTTTGGTCAATATGAAAGACATGTTAGACAACGGAACAGTAGTTAATGGGAAGATGATAGAAACTCCTAAGTCTTTTCAAGTAGCTTGTAACGTAATGACACAGGTCATCGCGCAAATAGCGTCAAACCAATTTGGGGGGCAATCCATAGACATATCATGCTTAGGAAAATACCTAAGGCGTTCTTACGAAAAGAACCTTAATATGGCTGTGGAGGTTTTGAAGCGAATTGAAGATGCAGAAAAAATGGCACAAGCTATGACCAAGAAAGATTTACAGTCAGGTATTCAGACCATACAATACCAAATAAACACTTTAATGACTTCTAATGGTCAAGCACCATTTGTAACACTATTTATGCAAGTTAAGGATGAAGATCCTTATGTTGAAGAAGTAGCACAAATAATTGAAGAAATACTACTTCAAAGAATACAAGGAATAAAGAATGAATCAGGCGTTTATGTAACACCAGCTTTTCCTAAGTTAATCTATGTACTAGATGAAAACAATATTCACGAAGACTCTAAATATCACTATCTAACAGCTCTTGCTATTAGATGTACTGCAAAGAGAATGTATCCAGACTATATTTCAGCAAAGAAAATGCGTGAAAATTACGAAGGAAATGTTTTCTCTCCAATGGGCTGTAGGGCGTTTCTTTCACCATATAAAGATGAAAATGGCAACTATAAGTTCGATGGAAGATTCAATATAGGGGTTTGTTCAATTAACCTACCTCAAATAGGAATACTTGCACAAGGTGATGAAAAGAAGTTCTTTGAAATACTAGACAAGAGATTAGATCTTGTAAAAAGAGTAGGAATATTAAGATATGAACATTTAAAAGATGTAACTTCAGATGTAAGTCCAGTTCATTGGCAACATGGAGCAATAGCAAGACTTAAAAGAGGGGAATCAATAAATAAGCTATTAAAAGGTGGCTATTCTACTGTTACTATAGGCTATATTGGAATATATGAAGCATCTATGCTTATTACAGGCGTACCTCATACAGATCCAAAAGGCTTTGAGTTTGCTATGAAGATAATGGATAAGCTAAATGAAAAGAAAGAAGAATGGACTAAGGAAACAGGACTTTCATTTGCAGTCTATGGCACACCAGCAGAATCTCTTACCCATAGATTTAACACCATTGATAGAAATAGATTTGGAATAATTAAAGATGTTACTGATAAGGGTTACTATACTAACTCTTTCCATGTAGATGTAAGACAACATATTTCAGCTTTTGAAAAGTTTGCTTTCGAATCTAAGTTCCAAGACAAATCTCAAGGCGGCTGCATTTCTTATGTAGAGATACCTAATATGAGCCATAACCTTGAAGCTATTGAAACAATTGTTAAATACATCTATGACAACATTCAGTATGCTGAATTTAATACTAAGAGTGATTACTGTTCAAAATGTGGCTATGACGGCGAAATTAAAGTAAATGAAAAAGGACAATGGGAATGTCCTCAATGTCATAATACCGATAAAGACACACTTACTGTAATTAGAAGAACTTGCGGATACCTTGGAGAAAACTTCTGGAACGAAGGAAGAACTAAGGAAATAAACGACAGAGTTCTACACATTTAACAAAAAGTAATACAAAAAAGCTACCAATTAAGGTAGCTTTTTTAATGTTAGGATTTAATTATATCTCTCATTGTTCTCTTTAGACGAGTATAGATTTTATCTGGAGTACAAAAGATTATATTATCTTTATACATATATCTAAAATCATCTTCCGCATCATCTATTTCCCAACTTTCGAAAAAGATTGGAACAACTTTGATGTTATCTCTCTTAACTTTTTCAATAGTCTTCCTAAGCTCTTCCTTAGGGTCAGATACGCCGTCAACAGCTCTAGGCAATCCATCAGAAAGTATAAACATTATCTTGTCAGTCTCAGGTCTATTCTTTAAAATTTCCCTTTCAACATCAATGTTTATATATTCAGCGTTTGCATTGTAACAGATAGAATAAGAATCTTTTAGAACTTGTTCGTAAAGAGTCGTTGAATAATTTACACTCTTGTCTTTGAAGTCTTTTATGATTTCGGTCTTTGTAACGGAATAACCTGTATCATACATAATCATTCTTAAAGAACACAAATCTTTAAGACTTTCCTCCAACACGCTTAATGCAAAAAATGCATTTTTTATATTTTCGCCGTCCATTGAACCAGAAGTATCTAGTAGTATATCGACTGCGAAACTTCTTTCTATATTAGTTCCTTCTGTCTTAAATACATTATCTGTAATTCCCATTTGAGAATAGATAAGTGCATTAGGATCTAAGGCTCCTCTTTCTTGGAATCTTAAATTAAAAGTCTTTTTATTCATAAAGATTTTTTCAAGTTCCTTCTTCAATGAATTAGCTTCATTCATTATATTTTGGTCAGGATATCCTCTAGTAGGGATACTCTTTTCCATAACAAATTCATGACTAAATACATCATTTGAAAGCTCTCTTGTCTTTCTTTCGCTAAAAGACTTGTTCTCTTTCATGTTTTTTTCGTGAATCTCTTTTAACTTCTTTAATGCGTCTTGAATTTCTTTATTTTCTTCTGCACTTCTTTCTTTCTTAACTTCTTCTAATAGTTTCTTTAACTTTTCTTCGTATGTTTCTCGTTCTTCTTGTGAAACACTAGAATTATTAGAAGAAGATTTAGAATCGTTATTAGAATCCTCAAAATCAGATCCAGCATTACTACTATTTCTGTTTTCATTCTCTTCTCCTTCTTTATTTTCTTCAAGATCTTTAGAAGATCCTCCAGAACTTTCTTCTGAACCTTCTTCAGAATTTTCTCTTGAGCCAGAGCTGGAGTTGGTTTTTGAGGTGTTTTCTTCTGAACCTTCCTCATCGTTTTCTCCAGATCCACTTCCACTGCCGTTTCCGCTTTTTTCTTGTTGGTTGTTTCCTTCTCCCTCTTGTTCGTGATTTTTTCCATATTCGGTGTTCTTGTCTTCTTCCATTTCTCCGAAGTTTGAATCTCCATCTCCATTAGGATCTTGACCTTGATATGAAGTGTTATTAGAGATAGAATCTCTATTAGCATTGGAGTCGTTCACGAATTGTGGGAGAGGGTCTTGGGATACTAAAGGTTCTATTAATATAATAATTTTTTTAGTATTTTCAAGAACGGTTGAGAACTTGTTGCTATATCTAGCTTCTTCTACTAGTGGCATTATCTTTTCTTCAAAGAAGTTGTAATCTTTAGAGTTTTTAAACTCTGGAGAAACTTCTCTGATTTTAGCTTGTAATAGAATTTCAGTTAACATTGTGTTTAATGGCTTTTCCATAAATATATCTCTATTAACTGGCTCTTTAAACATTAACATATTTAGAAGAGCAAGCTTTACACCTAGTGACTTATAGTTAAGAGCCATAAGTCTTTCTATTCTACCGTCTTCCAATATGTTTATAAGGTGAGAATAAAGAGGCACTAATTGATTTTTCTTTTCTGGATAATTTGAGTTTGCATAATTTCTAAACTCGTCTATTCCATCTTTTGTTTTGGCAAAATTGGTAAAATTTACATGACCCATTTCATGACCGATTTTAGCGTCAATTAGAGCATCTACTAAAGATATGTCTTCTTCTAACTCCTCTTTAAAGAAGCCGATATATACTGTCTTCCCGTCAGTAAAAGAGTCACTTGGATTATATAAATCAGTAAATCTAATTTCTTTTACCTTTATTGGTCTTCTAACAGTATATAAACTTTTTGCATTTTTAAGCTTTCTATAAACTCTAGGTGAATTTGCGTAAAGCCTAATGTCTTCCATGGTTAAATCTTTGTTTAAACCTAAACTATTCATTATTTTCCTCCTTTTTTAGAACTTAATAAAGTTCATTACTTTTCTTAATAATCCTTCATTTTTAGATAAAAATCCCATAACCGATGATGCTATACCTGCGTAAAATAGCCACCTAAAATAAAGTCTCCTTCCTCTTCTGTAATTGTAATAACTCCTCTTTAAGAGTCTTTTTGTTTTTCTAAATACTTTCATATTTCCCTCCTTTTGAAATTGCAAAACGCTACTTAATTTTTTCTTATACAATATATATTAGGAAGAAAAGCAGAAAAATATTCATTACTTTCCTCCTTTTTTAGAACTTAATAAAGCTCATAACTTTTCTTACTAATACTTCGTTCTTAGATAGAAATTTCATTACCGCTGATATAATACCTGCCTGACTACTCTGCACGCATAAATGCGGCAGGTTCTATATGAGAAGATCGCAATACTTGAAATCTCTAACCTAAAGAAAGAGAGTCAATGTATTTATAGATCCTTTTTTATAGAACTTTCATCCGCATACACTTTTCTAAATAAATAGAATACTGTATTTTGCGAATAGGTGCGTAGCTGCACCTATTTTTTATTGTTTTTATATAAAGTTTACAAGTCCAAAATTCTTAGTAGTATCTTTTATCTCTTTTATCAATTCGTTTTGTTGTTTTAAGAAATTATCAAACTCCTTGAAACATTTATTTCTATCAATTGTTTTTTCATCTTTGTAGTTATATAGCAAAAATGCTGAATATAAATCTCTTTGCACTTTATCCTTACCTATTAACTTGCATCTTTCATTTAGTTCACTTTTAACATACTCACCAGTTAGATGGTTGTATTGACTAGCCCTGTATTCAAGCATGTCAACAGCGACTACATTTACACCACACTCCATCGCTCTTTTTAGTATTTGAGCATTTAAATATCCAGGAGAATGATTGTTTAACGATTTACCAAATCTCTTTTTTCTTTTATATTTATAAATGTTTTTAACTTCGCCTTTTTTATTTATAATGGTCGTCTTTTTGTCCTGTTTCACAGCTTTAGCTTTAACTCTTTTTTGAAGAGCTTTGTAGTTTAAGGTTTCTTTAACTATAGTATCGCAGTTGAAAATAATAAATTTAGCCAACTTATTATGAAGTTCTCTAACATAGACTGTTTTTCGTCTATAAGCATCTTTTAGTTTAAATAGCTCTTTTTGATAACCCTTGCTTCTTGTTATCTTGGATCCCTTTTTAAAAGTTCCGTTTTCGTTATAACAATCAAGGTTATTCAACCTTTTCTTATTTTCCATCCTTCTTTGTATTTTAACTATTTCTTTGTTGTATTTTCTAATATTTGGAGTTAGTTCTACAAAATCAATAAGATCGTTTTTATATAATGCTATAGTAGAGGTTCCTTGGTCAATACCTACAACCCCTTTCCCTTTAAACACCTTTTTATGGGGGATGCCTTTAAGCGTTATTTGCAAATAATATTGGTATTTATTTTTAATAGGCTTTCTGACTATTTTACAAATAGCTACTTCGTTTTCCAAAGCTTCTTGTAGGTAATAGTCTTTTTCTCTAATAGGTTTTAATTTAAAGGTTTTGCCGTTGTATTTAAAATTATGGTTTTCTTTGTTGAAAATGATAGTACAGTTGCTAGACTTACTACTAAGGGAATCAGTTGTTCCGAATTTCCTGTACTTTATTTCAGTTCCCTTAAATAAAGATGACTCAACCGATTTATATAATTCTTTAGCTAAAGTTTGAAATACCTGTGCTTTGATAGACTTATAAAAAGCTTTTTTATTTCCAACCTTCATATGTTTTTCAAGGTCACTTTTTGTGATTTTGTATTCTATCATAAGATTTTTTATTTCTTGGTATAAAGATTTTTTAAAGTCCTTGTTAATATCCTTTTTTAAAAGCTTTACTATATCTTGGTATTTCCTAGTCCTCTTTATCTGCTTTACTTGCTTTAAAACATAACGAGTCGCATTATTATATAACCTGTTGCACTTGAAATAGTCTTTTTCAAGCATATCTATTTGATAAAGCTCAGGCTTAATTTTTATGCTAACTACAAACCTTGCATTATCATTAGACATTTTTCTGGTCCTCGATATATTTTTTAACAACCTTTAATGAAACGGAGCCAACCGTCGATATAAAAGCACTTCTAGTCCATAAAGTAGGAAGTTTCTTTTTTATATCATCAAATTCTTTAAACATTAAATTGCTACTAGTTCCTTTTAACTTATGGATGCACTTCATTACGCCGAACCTAGGATTACATTCTAATAGTAGATGAACATGGTCTTCCATTATTTCCATTTCTATAATAATGAAGTCGTATTCTTTTGCAACTTCGTTAAATATTTCTTTTAGTCTTTTTTGATGTTCTTCTTTAAAGATGCTTCTTCTATATTTAGGGCAAAATATTACATGGTATTGACAGCTATATACCAAGTGTGCTTTTCTTTGATATTCTTTTTTATAGTTATTTTCTATTCTCATATATGTACCTCATCTATTGATATTAATATAATTATACTATATATATAAAGAAAAGTCAACATAAATACGCTGACTTTGGGGTAAAATTCATTTACACGCATAAATACGGTAGCTTTCTTTTTGCTTTTTCTAGGCTCCTTATATATTATGCAACACTTCTTTTGTAGTTTCTGATTGTTCCTGTTGGGAAATACTCTCTTCTTAGATTTTCTATTTCTTTGTTTGAAATTAAATTATCTTTAGTTGGTATTAACAACTCAATTATTGATTTTAGAGTTACTTTTGAATATTCTTCGTCAATAACATTGTTATTTTTAAATATAATTTCTGTTGCTCTTGCAGATAAAGGCAGTTTTTTTAATTCCTTTAACACCTCTGCTCTTCCTCTAGTGTATGCTTCTATTTCACTACATGCTTGTAGTAGAAAAGTTTTTTCAGACTCGATTATTATTTTTAGCATAAGTCTCCTTTTGAAAAAAAGACCCATACGGGTCTTATAAATCCTAATTAAAAATATCTCTGAAATTTTTAGAAACTTTAAAAGTTGGCTGTTTGTATGCTGGAACATGAAGTCTTTTTTCTGTATTTGAAGGATCTACAACTGTTCTAGCTTTTCTTTCTTTTAGATTAAATACGCCAAATTTAGAAATTGTTACTTTGCCGTCTCTTTCAAGACCTTCTGCAACTACTTCTTGAAAAGCTTCTAAAAATTCTGAAGCTTGTTTTTTAGTGATAAGTGCTTTTTCAGCAATTCTTTGTTCTAGTTCTCTCTTGTTCATAAACTTAAATTTTTTCTCCTTTTTTAGTACTTATTTTTCTTCTTCAACAGCCAAGGTTTGTGCAAATATTTTGTTTATTGTACTAGGATCTGTTCCTGGTGAAACATTTACAATATCACCTTGATTGTCTAAATATATTAAAGTTGGATAATATTCTGAAAATAAATCATCCATTAATGAATCTGTATCATATACGGAGTTTTCTAGTAATAGATTACCAACTTTATCGCCAAGACCTTTAGCTTCTTCATTCAATGCAAGTAAATCTTCTTTAATATCCATATTTTCACTTACATGACCTTGTGCAAAAATGATGTTGAAATCATTTTCGTTATAGTCTTCAAAAGTCTTAAGCATTTCTACACAGAAAGGACAGCCTGCTCTTGTAATTGCAAAAACTGTAGGTTTTTCTCTATTTTTTACGAGACTTCCTAATGGAATTTCTTTTCCTTCTGCGTTTTTAACTGTTTGGAATAATAAATTTTTACCATAAGATTGCTTTAATGTATTTGCATAGCTTAAATCTTTTTCTGAAAAATGTGAGAACTTATCAATACTTCTTAAAGCAGCAAGTTCTTCTTCTGTCATAGGTCCATCAGACTGTTTGTCTAAAATAGCCATAGCCTTTTGCTGAGAAATAGGTTTCTTAGCATCATTTGCATCAATCTTATTTTTCTTACAACCTGTCATTATTCCAAGGGATAGAACCCCAACAAGCGTAAGAGCTAATATTCTTTTAATTTTTAGCATTTGTTCTCCTTTTTTTAAAACAATATTCCCTACATAACACTACCTAGCTTGTATTGAATTTTTAAAATTCTTATACAATCTATAAGGCTGTCTGTTGTAGGTACACCCATTTTTTCTAAATTAATTTCTAATCTTTCTCCTGGGTATCTTTCTTCCAAAGCTTCTGCAAGCTCGGTTAGGATAGCCGTCTCTTCTGTTTGCCCTTGCTTTATGATTTCTAAAACAAGATCTCTAACCACTTTTGGAATCATGACTTAATCTCCTTTTTCTAATAAATTTCCACTTAATGTTATTATACCATACTTAGCATAATTATGCAATATATATTTTATTATGGCAAGATTATGGGGTTTATGGTGGCTTTGGTTAAAAACAAAGACATTATGGTGTTTTTTGTTTACGAAAATCGGAATTACTAATTAATTTTTAATTTGTTATTAAAAAATAAATTTTAAGAAAGACAATAAAAAAAGACCCCGAAGGATCTTTTTCTACTTTCTACTGATATATTTCCAAAAAGTTCGAAACAAATTCTGAAAAACCATCTGGAATGGTGTCGCTGGTCTTGCAGCGATCTAAAGCCCAAGTTCCAACATACTCTTCAGAACCATCTTCGGTCCAATAATCTCCTCCGCCAAGACCATTACCTACTGACAAAAGTAGGGTCATTGGTTCAACAGAATAAATTATCTCGCCATACTCTGAACTTAGATAAAAATCAGTTATTGGAAGTTTTGTTCTATCTACATAAAGTTTCTTGTCGAGATTTAAAAAATAGAGTTTGTCGTAATAATCTGTAGGCTCTTTTTCTGCTTTGATTTCCTTGAACGGAAATAACTTATTATTAAAAAAGTCATAAGAAAGTTCATTATCATAAGGATCTCTCTTCCTTTTAATATTCTCTCTCTTACCAAGGGTAGTTAAAACATCAGATCCATGAGTATCACTCCAAGCATAATCTCCAACCACTACAACACTGTCTCCAGCCCATTCGTCTTCCATAAGCCTTGCCAATGTTTGAGTTATATCATTTCCAACCCATGAAAATTCCATTAACTTGCAATAATGCGAATTTTCTATTGCCTCTTTCTTTGTTAAATTAACGATTCTATAAACTTGACCCACAACGGAGCCTCCTTTCTTAATTTAAAATTTTTAATACACTAAAGCTAAATTCTCTAAATACTCTTCATCAATATAATTAGGCAATCTAAGATATGAAGTGTTGTTTCTTTCCTTAAAGTACTTATAGATAGCAGCTATAATTCCTTCTGCTTCTGAATTTTCGCTGAAAGAAATATTGCTTGAATTAGCTACCTTTAAAGCTCTTCTTCCCAAATCTTCCACTGTCTTAGATTCTAAATAATTATCTTTTAGAACTTTTTCAATAACGACAGCAGCTTTTCTTTTTAACTTTTCGTTTAAAGCTTTATCGTTTACAAAAGGTGCAATGTTTAAGAAAATAGTTTCTAAAGATTTAGAAATAGAATTTTCTATAATTTCTATAGAATTTTCTTTAATACTTCTCTCAACTTCTTCCTGAACATCTCCTTCAGCAAAATAGATATCTGTTGCAGATGGAAGCACCATAAGACTCATTGAAAACTCGAAATCTCTCGCAAATTGTTCCTTATCAGGCATTTCGTTTGCGATTTTTTTTCGAAGTTCTTGACTCATATTCTCGTCAGCATATGTTTCTGATAAATATCTAGCAACCTTTACATAAAAGTTACTTTCAATTGAATCGTAACTATCTAAAATTTGGTCTCTTAAGGTGTTATACTCTTCTTTTTTCTCGTCATAGATTAACTTAAAATCTGAAAAACTAGCAATTGGAATTAAATTTCCATTTTTGATAACAGATGTTTTATAAAGAGCATTTCTGGTTTCGTTCTTAATTCTTGTTAACTGTTTAATAGTATTTTTGTTGAGAATTGTCATTTTTCCACCAGAAAAGTGTTCGCTTAAAAACTCCTTGCTTTCATTAGAAACTTCTTCCGTCATTTTTGGAAGGCTAATATACTTGTTCCCACCACAAAGCTTTAAGTCAACCAAGACCGCTTTGCTTTTTAATTTCGAAGATATAGTTGTGACTGTAATATCTTCTTCCCCTTCAAAGATTCCGAGATCTTTAATCATTTCTTCGTACTTACTCATAATTTTCCTCCTTTTTTAGTTACCTTAATAGGCTACTTAAATTTTTCTTATACAATATATATTAGGAAGAAAAGCAAAAAATTATTCCAAAAAAAAATAAAGACCCTAAGGTCTTATAAAAATTATTCTCTTCCAAAATCTCCAAGGATTTCTCTTATTCTCTCAGATCCAATTTCGTATTTAATTGAGTTTTCTTTTTTAAACTTTTCCATTGCATCGTAAAATTCTTTTGTGGGAGTGCTCTTTAGCATCTTCTCGTATTGCTCTCTTGAAATTTCAATTTTTCTTGTAAAACTTATCGTTGCCATATTAATCCTCCTTTTTAGTAGCCTTTTAAGGCTTTGTTTCCCTATTATATATTAGAAAAATATTTGGAAAAATATTCTCTCAAAAAAAAGAAAGACCCTAAGGTCTTCTTTTAGAGAAACTTTTTTAATAGAAACAAGCGTCATCATAATTATAGTTTCTGCCTGTTCCAACAAACTGAAAGATAACATCATTACAAGAATCCTTGTAATCATAGTATCTATCTAACTCTTCTAAGTAAGTACTTTCTTTTTCGTCAACTGAATACTTTCTTTCCTTTAAAACTTCATTTTTCATTTTTAAAAATCTCCTTTGTTCTTTTGCAAATTTCTTTGCTACTTATATTTTTTATTTACAATATATATTAGGGAATTTTTAAAAAAATTATTCCTAAAAATTATCCTCCGTAGGAACATAATCATCAGTGTTTACTCTACCTGTATAAGAGCTTTTCTCTTCATCGTCTTCTTCGGCATCAAGGTCAAAAGTTTCGTGTTTACTATAATCTTCTTCACTACTCTCTATAAAGCTTTCATCATCGTAACTATCTTCCTCTTCATATCCGTTTCTTTCTATCTCTTTATCAGCGTAATCTTTTAAAAGATTTAGTGGATCTATGGTAGAAGGAGCTGTATCTTTGTTGATATTTAATCTCCTTTCGTACTCTTCAAGTTGTCTCTTTCTTTCTTGTGTGTCATTATGTTCTTTAATCATCTCGTCAAGTCTGTCGTTTAATTCTTTTGGAATAAATGAAATAAGACCAACACTTGGTATTTGAACCGTTGCGTTCTTCATCGTTCTATAGGTTATCTCACCGAATTTTCTATAAATAATCTCAGATGGTCTAAATCTATCTTTTATTGTTTCAATCTCTCTAAAGGATTCATTTCCCCATCCAGCATTTCTATTAAATAACATCATTCTAGGTCTTGATACAGATTTTTGAACTTCCATTGTTACAATGTCTCCAAACTCTTCAGAATAATACTTGGCATCATCAGCATTTGCACCAGGAAATATTATTACATTTCTTGCGTTTATAGATACTAATTGAACGAAGTCTTTTGCCTTTCTACCAACACCCATACCAATAAGTGCTCTATTTTGAGTTGCAAGATTTGATGAAACCCTGTAAGATCTACCCTGCGTTAACATATCTTCAAAACCTTCATTTGCATAAGTTTGAAACTCGTCAATATATAGAAAATGCGGAGATCTAGTATTCTCATTACCAGGTCTTGTAAATACCGCTGATTGAAAGTTAAGTATGATAAAGTATCCAAGGTACCTTCCTAGAGAACGAAGTTTACCTTGTGCAGTAGTTATTGCAAGAACTCCATTTTCTTCCAATACCTTTGTAAAGTTTACATCTGATTTTCCATCTGGTGGATCCAGAACTTTTCTTAAATAGTCGTTAGATATGATTTTAGCAATCTGGTTTCTTACTCCAGAACAATGTTCGTAAGTTTTAGATTTAATATTAAAATAATCTGAGTTAAACCAAGAAACAACTTCTGAGTTTTCTTTCTTCCATTCAACAGAACCAGATAATCTACCTAAAGTATTGACCATTTCTTTACCTTGACCTTCAACATCTGCCGCTAATCTAAATAAGTCATTTAAGGTAGCTTTATCGCCTTTAACTCTCTTTACAACCTTTAAAGCATTTCTTAAAAATGTCTCGCTCATATCCTGAAAGAATTGAGGCGAGTCAGGGTTAAGCATTTTAAAGGCTGTTACCATGTTTTCAATTACCTCTGTCTCTTGACCGTCAAGAGGATTGAAGTAAGGACAATCTGGATCTACTGGGTTAAAATATACTGCTGGTCTTTTATAGTATTTTGCAAGTGCCATTACCTTTTCAGCGAGGTCACCCTTTGGTTCTATTACGGTAAGACCTGCATCAAGGTTTTGTATATCCTGATTAATCATAGGAATTATTACTTGAGAAGTTTTACCTGAACCTGTAGGACCTAGAATAAGAGAATGAAGAAATCTATCCTTGTACGGAATGACAACATCTTCTTTAGTTTCTAGGTTTTTACATATTACACAATCTCCGTTACTTTTAACATCTACTTTAAGTAGAGATGAAAAAGAATTTTTTTCAGAAAGATCTCTGATTTTTTCCTTAACACCTTTTCCTGTTAAGAGAAGTATGTTTATTAGAACAGTAAATAAAGCTATTACAAATATAAGGCCTATAGGAGCGCTACCAGATATAGACCTCCCAATAAAAAACTTAATTAAAAATATTAAGTCTAACCAAAACAAAAAATATGAAGCATATAGTATTTTTAAATGAGAACTCCTTATTTTATCGTCTTGAAAATCTTTTGATATAAAAAATAACAAAAAATTAAAAACAGGTATAATAAGTATAAGTAAAAATTTTGCTGGTATGAATATGAACACTGCTTGAAGAGCTATTAAGAACATTGCAAGAAACGGAGCAAGATTTGATAGCCTCTTTGCAGAATCTGTTGATTGTTGTTTCAATTTTCTTTTCCCCCTTTGTGTTGTTACTATATATTAGGGAAAAATGAGGGGTTTTATTAGGGGAGGCTCTAATAGGCTTTTTAAGAAGTTTTGGTTTTTCATTGATACTATAACTCCAAATCACTCTTCCTCGCCTCTCAAAATCGATCCTGAGAAGAGTTTTTTGAGAGAAGTGGAAGAAATTTTTTGGAAATTTTCTCCAACCCAAAAATCTATCTCAAAAAATACAAAAAAAGAGAAAATAAAAAAAAGACGGTCGAAACCGTCTTAGAAAAACTAATTTTTAAATTTTAAAATTTCATCAATAACCTTTCTAGCTATTATCTTTTTCCTTTCTGGATAATATTTCTCTCCAATACTATTCTTGGAAAGCTCAGAAATAATTATTTCAGAAATTGTATCCACATCTATTTCTTTTATTGATTCAGGCACCTGAATAAGCTCTCTTTGTTTTTCTCTCTTTTCGGAGAAAGGTTTAGTCTTTGGATCCGTATAAGGAATAAGTGGTTCATAAGTGTTATAAAACAGACTAGTTCCCGAATCGTATATCGGAGCAAGACCTAGAATTTTAAGACTCTCAACATCTCTTATAAATCCAAAGTTATTGAAATGTCTATCCTCATTGAAAATTATATAGTCAAGAAAAAGCATTTCTCCAATTTTTTCTCTCGCATCTGATATTCCAAGAGATTCTAAGGAATTGCAAAAGAAATCAAATGTTGATACATGATTTTCTTTTTTAAATCTCTTAAGTATAGCACTCATTGGAACAAGTTCGGTGTTTTCTGTTATGAAGTTAGGGCAGAAGGAATAATATTCTTCTCCTATTTTTTTAACTTCATATTTTACATGGTCAATTCCAAATTCAGAAGCTATTTTATATGCAATAGCCTCATTAAACGGCTCTTGCTTGTAAACTCCAGAACCAGCTTTTACAAGATATCTTTTCCCATCAATAATCTTCCACGCCTTATTAAGCCAACCGTCAGAAGTATTATCTGGAGATTTAAGAGAGATGCTTTCAACATCGTCTCCAAACATTATCAGGCTCATATCCTCAGAAAAATCGTTCTTGAAAAAATTAATATCATCCCAAGAAACATCTTCATCTTCTTTCTTAAACCAATACTGGTCTGAAAGAGATAGCCCATAATGTTTAAGACTTAGTGCTTTAGAGCTTTTAGCTCCAGATATTTTAAGAATTTTTTGAAGATTTTCTCTTGAGTCAGGAATTGCTCTTCCTGATATGAACTTCTCGAAATCTCTTCTCACAACTTTCCCAATCTTTTTTTCGAAAGGGATCTGGAACGGAAGATATTCAGGATTTAAAACTTTTTCAATTTTGGTTATATGATAATCTTTCATTGAAAATTCAAATACTGGCGTATTTTTGTTCATGAAAACATACTTCACATAAATCCCTCCTTACTTTTAATATCAAAATATTATACCATAAATCCTACAAAAATGCAACAATTTAACAAAACCCCGTTTGTTAAGACAAGGTTTTGTTGTTTAAATAAGCTACATTATTCGAAGAAAATAGGAATCCCCATAGCTTTCGCCGCGTCTATTTCCATTTTTGTTCCCTTAGAATTTTCGAAGTTTTTTAATACATACAGACAATCTACGTCTTCAAGTGCACCTAGAGTTATCTCCATGGCTTCTTCCCAAGGTGTATCCATATCTATTACACTCGGATTAAAAACTTTCTCAATTCCCAATCCTCTCAAAATCTCCTCGGCATCATTGAAATACTTTTTATAGGTATCCATCCTTTCTGAAATCGCTCCAGAGAGGAAAACATAAGGATATTTGCCGAACTTGGTTTTGAACTTTTGGGAGAAATCAATGAAATCTTTCATCTTACTCCTCCTTTATTTACCTTTGCTTTTGAAACTTTTTCTCTTTCGGTCTCAATTGCTCCAATAACATATAGAACAAAGAGTGCTATTACTAAATAGATTATGCTTCTTAAACTAATGGTTGATTGAAGGAAATGATATCCTACAACTACGATAACATAAAGACCAATTAAAACACCTATTACTTTTAAAGTGTTTATAGCCTCAGTTACCAACTCGTCATAAAGAGCTAAAGCTTTTTCGCCTTCGCCATATTCAAGTTCATCTACATTGTAATCTCCAAGAATGTCTTTCTTTCTTTTATAGAAATCATCTTTAGCAAAAAGAAATATAGATAAAACGATGGCAACTGGCACAAGGTTGAATAATCCTTTAACCAATATTCTAAGGCTTACTACCCGTGTAAAGAATAGTAATACAACCGCTGCAATAGCAGTAATTCTTGTATATTTATTAAACGCTCTTTCTCTTCTTTCAATCTCTTTGTAATTTCTAACATTTTTCATTTTAAAATCTCCTTTTTTAATTGCTTTTCGCAAACTTTTTAAATTTTATCGCTTAAATCAACAGCTACTATATGGTCAGTGTTCAATAAAAGACTTTGCCTGTTTTTAGCATTTCCAACAACGACATATCCGTTTTGGCTTAAAAAACTTGCTATTGAACGCTCGTTGATTTCTATTCCTATTCTTTCATCGTAAAAATTATTGATGTAGATAAGAAAATTATTATAAACAGCATTTGTATCAGTTTCTATTTTACATACAACGGTATCTATTTCCTCAATAGTTAAAAATGTTTTTATAAGAACCTCTTCAGATTTACTTAAGTTGCTCATCTCGTTGTAAAAAATCTCACCATATGATACTTGTTTACAGTCTTTACGCAATCTTTTAGCATACTCTTTAGCTTCTTCGTAAGAATTAAAACATTCTTCCAAAGTTCTTATCTTACAAGGCGTTGCCTCATACCCCTTTCCTAGGGTCCAATCAACATAACTTTCTACCACGATATAGTTTTTTAATCTTTTCATTTTTTTATCTCCTTTACATTACATTTTTCTTGAAGTTTTCAAACTTCACACATCTGATATCTTCAGCGATATCTTTCTTTTCTTTGTAATCTTGATTAATAATTAAATCATCAATTCCTTTTCCTAGTGCAGGGTTCCATAATAAATAAGAAATATTATATGAATCCTCTAGGAAATTACCTAACTTTCTACCAGCTTTAAATACAGAATCATTCGTTAAAATATCTGAATCATAAGCTATAATAATTCTTTGGAAATGAAACGAATCTCTCTTAAAATAATTCTTTTCCATTTTCCTTACAACATCTAAAAGGTTGCTTTTCCAAGCTCCTACTCCTTGAAGAGTAATTACTGGAGTGCCTAAGAAGTCAGATAAAATTTGACCTTTAAATCTTCCTTCTGTAATGAATAGAGTCTTTGATGACGGTTTTTTTGGATAAATACAGTCGTATCCAGATTTTGCAGATGTCCCAGAAATCATTTCTGCTCTGTTCTTTGCAAAACTTGAAGAGAAGAAAACATATCTTACATCTCCTTCATCTTTTCTAATTAT
>QWCB01002182.1_pt1 | contig 16858 bp, 27 predicted proteins | sample 1972511 | NCBI WGS metagenome assembly QWCB01 (sample SAMN09866719, study PRJNA288562) | Human gut metagenome isolate term5_stool, whole genome shotgun sequencing... | isolation source: gut | host: Homo sapiens | place: USA: California
CGCTTTAACAATGATTTGGTTTTGGGACAAAATAAAGTTTATGAATAATTAACGAGTGCCGTTGACTATCTTATGCTCTGGGGGTGCTGAGTAGTTACCAATTTCCCAAGACAAAAGAAAAGGAGGAAGATTTAGTACTGAGCTAATCTTCCCCTAATTTTAATTACCATAAATCATAATTTTTAAGTAACTGTCAGATGTACTGAAGTTTACATCCTTAACATCTTCTATAGCTTGACAGGACATAAATTCATCTTTAATATCTTTTGGGTCAACATAATATCCATCAGCATATCCTAACAAGAAAAAGTAGTTTTTGCCAGGAGTAGGATAAAAAACATCTTCTGGAAGACCTGTTATCAATTTGGCATCTACATCTTTAATGTCACCAAGAAGATGATATTTTGTATCTCTGTAAAATGTAAGGATGGCTAAATCATTCTTCTCGTCAAAATCATATTCAACCTTACTTAGTTTTATATCTGGATAATAAGTTTTAGTGACCATCAAAAGTACATCTTCCAAAGCTGGTTTGTACTTGACTTTGCTGGTATCAATTTCAATTCCCTGTATTAAAAATTTCATAGTTAATCCTCCTTTCCTTTAGTTTTTTGTGATGTGATACAAAGAGTACAACCAAACTCTTCATTGAGATATGCCTTCAAAGAGTTATAGGCATCTACTCTTCTTCTGTCTCTGGGGCAAATCTTCAAAATGTCTTGTAAGCTAATCTCAATATTACTTCCAGAGGTAAGAGAATATCCATTATCTCTGAGTGCTTCCAAGTCTCTGATGAACTTGCCTTTTACTGATTTCTCAACTTTATTCTGTTCCTTGGAGTGTTGAATCTCCTGTCCTTCACCGACTACATTAAATTCATCGGTAACAAGGGAAAACATGTATTCAAACATTATCGTTAGTTTTGACTTTGGTACATATATAAGGGTTTTCGTTCATTTTTGCCTGTTTTTGTGGGTGTACAAAAAACGAACGCTTATAAAGCCTTGATACTCTTATAGTTGAGAACAAAGTCAAGATAAAATTCTTGACGAACTTCAAAGCATAAAGAAAGGGATTGCCAGATGATGAATTTGGAACAACATGAACTTTGGCTTGGCTGGAACTTTAACCCTTATGATGCGGTTAATTTGCAGGTCGGGCTATTGCTTGAAGTTATTATTATGAGGTCAAAAACCAAAGTGTTTTTGAACCTCTATTTTTTGTCTTTTCTATTATCGCCTCAAAGCCTTAATAATAGTAATAGACAAAACAATTTAACAACAACGTAAAATATCAGAAAATATGAACATCAAAAAAACTTTAGTGATTGGCTATCGTGTACTTTGTGTAGCAGTCACTTTAATTGAAGCCGCAGACCTTGGGAAAACCATCTACGGCAAGTACAAAAACAAGAAGTCGGTAAAGCCAATATCTACCGACACAAAAGTCGAGACAGTATGTGACTAAAAACGAAAGACTCGACACAATAATTACCCTATTGGAAGCAATAACATTTTTCTTCAAAGGGTACAAAAAGTTATCGGGAGCGACCAGTAAAATCAAATCTGGTGGCTCCCATAGTTCTAACTGTTCAAAATGTAATAAATATGAACAAGACAAAATCAGAACTTATCATCAGAGCAATCAATAAGAATGGCTCTGTTAAGCTCGTGAGAAACATGAAGGCAAAGATTATACGCTTTCCTTTCCTCCCACGACTAAGTTACTTTACAGTTTGCTAACAACTTCAAAAAGAATAACAACATGAAGAAGAAAGAAGCAACTACAGCCGTGATTGTTCCTACAGCAGGGACTATCACATCAGACATAACCTTGGGTCTCGAAAAATCAGATGATATAATCGAGGCTGAAGTTATTGAAGAAGATTGGGGTGACAACCATCCTAACTTCATTGAAAGCAACACTCAGAGTATCACGCTTGAAGAGTTGCAAACAAAGAACGTAATTCCTACTTTTGTTGATGGCACATTAACGTTAGCACATCAGAATTTTATTGGTTCTGTAAGAAGTGTTGCCGAGAAAGTATTTGGAGAACTTACACCTGTTGAGTGCAGGGTTTCTCATCCTATTATCGGAAGAATACCATCAGCTCAACACAAGAAAGCAAGTGAATTGACAGATGCAGACAAGACCGTATTTTATCAGAGATTGGCTTTTTGCTGCCACGTCAAGAACCTTACAAAAACTATCAATGGGCAATCGGTTCACCTTTGTATTGGTGGGGTGCGTGCTTATAACGAAGACAAACTCTATAACAGACCAACCGCATTAAAATTCAAAATCTTTGTTGGTTGGCAAGTAAGAGTGTGTTCAAACTTAATGCTGACGTGTGATGGGAACTCTGGTACCATAGATTGCATGACTGAAGCAGATATTATGCAGAAGTCATTGGAACTATTCAATGGTTTTAACCCTCACAAGGAAGAAACTTTACAACTCTTGGAGAATTTGCAATCAACCGCTATCTCCGAAGAGTTATTCTGTAAGATTATCGGTCGAATGAGACTTTACCAGTTTCTTTCGCTATCTGAACAGAAACAACTACCATCGCTGACTATCGGTGATCAAGCCGTAAATGCTATGGTTAAAAACTATGTGTCTAATCCCAATTTCGGTAAGAAAGAGGGAGAAGATATTACTACATGGAATCTACTACAGCTCGCTAACGAATCTGTAAAATCCGCTTATATAGATAAGTGGTTAGATCGAAACCAGAACTGTACTGATTTTGCTTTAGGAATCCAAAAAGCCCTAACAGGTAAAGATACTGAGGGCTATTCTTGGTTCATCAACTAACATCCTTCACTCTAAAAGTCTGGAAACTAATAGACCTGGATGTTTGAGAGATATACATTTATCAACGAAAGAAGATATTTGTGTATCTCTCTTTTTGTTTATCATTAGTATTCACAACAACTTAAAAAATACCGCAATGTGTAAATTTAAGAAACCAGAAATTCCTGCTAATATAACAGCAGATGAGCGTAGATCTCTTATGTTCAACGCTCTTAGTTCTCTTGACCTTAACGACAAATTGGAAAAGAGAGAGAACGACAAGCTCAGTTATTTATCCTGGGCTAACGCTTGGGCTGAATTTAAATCCGCATACCCAAACGCAATATACCAAGTTATCAAGAATCCCGAAACCAATTTACCTTACTTCACAGATCCGAATGTAGGTATTATGGTGTTTACTGAGGTGACTGTTGATAACCTAACCCATTCTATGTGGCTCCCGGTAATGGATTCAAAAAACAAAGCCATGAAACTAACTCCCTATTCATATCAAGTATGGGACAGCTATAAGAAGGCTTACATCGAAAAGACGGTTCAAGCCGCTACAATGTTCGACATCAACAAAACACTCATGAGGTGCTTAGTGAAGAATCTTGCCATGTTTGGACTTGGACTTTATGTCTATGCTGGTGAGGATATTCCAACTGACAACACAGCAGATGATGGAACAACATCTACTGCCAACACAACAAAGAAAGCGGCAACAAGAAGAACTGCCACTAAGACAATTACCACGGCCCAACAGAAATCCCTCGACAAGTATGCAGGGATTAGAGCAGCCGTAAACTCTTGCATTAGCCAAGACCAACTTGCAAGCCTTTACTATCAGCATCAGAATGAGGTAAATTGTAATGAGGAGGTCAAAGCTATCTTCACACAACGTAAACTCCAACTTCAATAAGCAGCATAACTATGGCAAAAAGAATCGAACTAAAGAACTCTGGTGTCTTTTTCAATGAAGAGGCACATGAGTATTGGCTTGGCGATAAACAGCTAAGTGGGATCACAGGGATGCTACAAAGACAGCTATTCCCCGATGAATTTAATGGTATCAGTGAGGCTACTCTCAATGCAGCAGCGGAATATGGTACAGGAGTCCATTCTTCGATAGAGGACTTCGATAAGAACTGGATAAATGATGGAACACAAGAGACTGTCGATTATATCCAAATCTGCAAGGACTATGGATTGACGCATGAGGCATCTGAATATAACGTGACAGATGGCAAATCATGGGCATCCAATATTGACAAGGTATATAGAGTTTCAGACGATACCTTTTCTTTGGGCGACATCAAGACTTACGGACAGATGACAGCAGATAAGCTTCAAAAGGCTCGCTGGCAACTTTCAATTTATGCTTATCTATTTGAGCTTCAGAACAAGAAGGCAAAGGTAGATAAACTCTTCATCATACATCTTCGTAACAAACCGAAGAAAGATGGAACTTTCGACCACATATCTGAAATCATCTTCCTCAGTCATATTCCCCCTGAGATTTGCAAAGATCTTCTCGACACTGACCTTCGAGGTGAGCAATTCAAGAATCCTTATGCTATCCCCTATGAGTGGGCATCACAAGAAGAGACAATCCGTGAACTTATCGAAGCCAAGAAATCAGCAGAAGAGCAGTTGAATATTATCAAGGGCAAGCTCCTCTCTGACATGGAAGAGAAGGATGTGAGGAGTTGGGTAACAGAGACAATGAGAATTACTCGTAAACTCCCGACAACTCGCAGCAGTTTTGACTTGAAAGCATTTAAGGCAGATAATCCTAATATAGATTTGTCTTCCTACATGAAGACCTCCGATGTGGCAGGGTCTTTAAGCATTGCCATATAACAACCAGTATTTACAGAGCTGGGGAGATTATCAAATACAATAGATTTTCTCCCTGGCTTTTTTGTTTCACAACATTAAAACTCAAAAAATATGAATTATCAGGAAACTGTAATATTGAAAGAGAGCCGAGAATATAAAGCGGCTGAAGCTCTTACAGATTCCATTAACTCTATGTCATGGAATCCTAAGAAGTTTGGACTTGCTATAAGTATGCAACATAGAACTTTACAGCAGTCGTTGATGAAATCGTTTGTGGCGACTATCCGTATTATGGCAAGCGATAATTACGGTTACGATGACAGAAATCGTGGCGCACATGAAGCCGCAAAGAAGTTGGTTGAGTTTGGTATTTTGGATGACATTTACTTACCATTCATTTAGCCTATGACTTACGAATGTTGCTGTTCCGATATTACTCTTTCGGAATGGCAGAAGAAGATGAAGGGGGTTAAGCCTATCAATTACAAGTGGTTGGTAAATAAAATCAAGAAGCATATTCCTCAGTTGTACGAGGCATTAGCACTTGAATACTATAACCCCTATGAGAATAAGTGTGGGGTGAATCGAGAGTATTATATCTTAGTTCATTCCGCTATTGAGTATTTTATTAAAAAGTAAACAACAATGGCAGCAAATATCAATATCGAACTGTTCAAAAGATACGCTCCAAAGAAGAAATTGGAGATTATCAACGCTCTTACCGAAAACGAACTTTTGGCTATCACAAACAACACCATCCTCAGAATAATCAAGGAGGCAGGTCGTGGAGATAGCAACAAAACAAGATGCAAGTATAAAACACTATTCCTTTCTGATGCTGGCAACAACTGGAATAGCAAAGTGACAAACATTTATAACTGGAAGAAGGATGAAGTCTATCTTTCGGTTTACATCCAGGGTGACGATACAGATACCTATGTTACTTATAAACTCAGAGACTTTCTCGACAACAGATATGAAGAGCAGTGTCTGGGACATATCGAAGAGTCATTCAGAAATGGTTATTCTCACAAGAAACCAGCCAACTACAACAGAGCAGACAGAGCCAGAGTTATCAAGGCTATTCTTACTGCCTATATTGAATGCAAGTACGAATCAAAACTAAAAGGAAATGGCAAACAAGAAAACGACTAAGAAAGGTAAGGTATCTGTATCTTATCGTGGTGCTTCTATGCTCGATGTAGTCCGCTATGTTCACGAAGAGACTGTAAGACATTGTGAATACTGTGGCAGACCTATGAGCCGTAGTGATGTTAATGATTATGGATCTCTTTGTGAGGACTGTTATATGAAAGAGTATTATGGCTAAACACATCATCTACAACGAGTGTTACATCATCAAATTCAACAACCACAGCTACGAGGCTTTTATACTCAATGCTGACGATGATGTTGAGTTTAAGTTTTTCACCAATCTGTCTGATGCAAAACATTGGATAGATGAATACAACGTACCGAACAATGGATAAAAATCAATCGACAGCAAAGAAGATATGGCATGATTATTTTCAATGCTCCTCCAAACCCTTATCATGGGGACTTGACTTCAATAGCGTAAAAGTTATTGAGGATGGTACTGCCTTTCATGTTCAAGGCATGGTTTGTGGATGGATTAAGGTTCAACAAGACTCTTCCACCAACAGGTACAAGATAACAATAACTCCCGACAATTCTATGGAAAGTGAGGTTGTGTATTATTATGTATCTTGTGAGAATATAGTATTTCTTATAGATGTGAATGTGAAGTATGGCATATCCTACTACGATTACATTTGCTCTATCTTCGGACTTACACAAAAAATGGCAGTGTAAGAGTGCCTATATAATTAAGGTATAGGGGAATATCAGGAAACTAACAATCTTTGGTATTCCCCTTTTTATTGTCTAACTCATATTAGTTCCACCGACAAGACGACCATCTAAGCTGTGGAACTTATGTTAAAACCAGTAAACAATGACAGAAACAAAGTATGTAGCTTATCTCCGAGTCTCTACACAAAAGCAAGGATATAGTGGACTTGGACTTGAAGCACAAAGAGAAATTATACACAACTACCTCCGTGACACGACTCCGATTTCTGAGTATGTTGAGGTGGAGAGTGGACGCAAATCTGACAGACCGAAACTGAAAGAAGCGTTATCGCAATGCAGAAAGGAAAGTGCTACATTGATTGTAGCTAAACTTGATAGACTTGCCCGAAGCGTATCATTCCTTTCAAATCTATTGGAGTCTGATGTGGAAATTGTCTTTTGCGATTTCCCCCAGGCTAATAAGATGGTGCTGCATATCATATCTGCCATTTCACAATACGAGGCAGAACTTATTGCAGCAAGAACCAAAGCATCATTACAGGCAAAGAAAGCAAGAGGATTCAAACTTGGCAATCCAGAGCATTTACTGGATAAGCATGAGCAAGCAATCCAGAACAGCATCAAGACCTGCAAAGCTAAAGCGGATAGCAACCCTAATAACAAGAGGGCTATTGCTATGCTCCGTACTCTCGTGAAAGAAGAATATACCTTACAAGAAATGGCAGACACACTCAATCAAGAGGGATTTGTCACTTCCAAAGGTTGCTCTTTCTCTAAATCAACAATATATAAACTTCTCAAAAGATACAACTTAAAATGAAAGAGAATATCAACAATCAGGAGGGTGCTATTATTAGAACTCTCCATTCTTCAAATGTAGCATACGCAAGAATTTATAGCGAAGAACAACGTATGAGAATCAAACAACTCATACAACACAACTTTCTTCCACATCATACTTCTGTGGGGGTCGGTAAATCTACGAGAAAGCATTGGAACGTGGAGAAGTACCAAGGCAAATATGGAGTGGGCTTTAAGATGATTACCACAAGTTCATATAGCTCCAACTTCAACCACCTAACCTATTTTATCAAGGAGGCGGTATGACAGAACAATATCTTTATCCAGTGTATGAGACCGACTCCTGGCACTCTTTTTCTAACAGAGATTGCAAGGGGATCTACACATCAAAAGAAGAAGCCGTTGAAGCCATAGCGGAACATCATAATATTCCTTTGGATGAATTTGATGGACTTACGGAAGAAGAGGCAAGAGAACAAATAAAACAAGAATTACAAATCCCCTTTCAAACGCAGGGCTATACTATAAATTATGATATTGAGGTATGGCTTGTGAATGATTGGGCTTAAACAATTAACTGATATGAAGAAATTTGTTATCCATTACAACTACTATGCTACTGTAGATGTAACAGTATTAGCCAACTCAAAAGAAGAGGCTATTGAGAAGGCAGACCAGATCGAATTTGACAACAACGACTTTGAACTGGATTTCGATAGTAGAGAGGTTTTTGAGTCAGAGGATGCAACTTCAAAAGAGATTATGGTATGAGAATCTTATGGTATTTTAGGGCTTGGACTAAAGAATCAACTAAGCCCATCACATTATGGGTAGAAGCGAAAAATCAAGGAGCAGCAAGAAACTTGATATTTCGTGAGAATCCATTTATAAGCAAGCTAATGTTTTACAAAACAACAAGAATAGAATAATTATGGAAGCAAAGTATGTATTGATTTTAGACTTCACTATCGGCTGTTTGAATATTATAGAGCTGACAGATGAAGAACTAAAAGCGTCTGAGGAGTATGAGGATTTTTCAGATTTCCTCTCAACCCTCGAAGATAAGTATGGTTTCAGACTAAGTAATTCACAGTGGATGACAACAGAAACTTTATCTATCTATCACTACCAAGACGGAAAGGAGGTCGCTAATGCCGAATTGGTGTGATACCTCTTATAAGTGCGTAGGAGATTTGAAGGAAGTAAAATCTCTGCATAAAGTCTTGAAGTATATGGAGAAACGTAAGACTTCTATCCTAAAGAATGGCTTTGGGAAGATGTGGCTCGGAAACTTGGTACACAAACTTGGTGGAGATTGGGAAAAGCTACGTTGTCGTGGTGAGATTACAGACTTCTCACTTGACGGAAATGTCCTGACGATAAATCAAGAAACCGCATGGTGTGAACAGGAAGGTGTTAGACAGATTATCGAAAAGACCTATCCAAGCATTCAAGTTTACTTTACGGAACAAGAACCTGGCTGTGGAGTCTTTTACACAAACGATGCTTCAGGAGATTATTTCCCAGAGCGTTACTTTCTTGGTTCAAACGAGGATTGGGAATATTTTGAAAATCTCGATGAAGCAGCAGATTTTGTGTCTAATATTGTCGGGATTGATGTAGAGCCAAACGTTAATGCAATACAAAATGCTTTGGATGCTTACGTTGAAGAACATGAAGAAGAGAATGAGGATCTGTTTTATTCATTCCACGAGTTTGAGGTTTGCAATGACTAATCAAATTGGGAAGAAGGCTTTTTATGGGCTTTCTTCCCTTTTTTTCGCCCCTTAAAACATAAAACAACGTGTATCAAATAAATACCTCGAAACTCAGTTTAAGGAAGCTCAACGCCTAAAGTATGAATAAGAATAGTCTTGTTCATAACATTAAAAATATAAGATTATGACGAATGAGAAACAATCGTTCATGCTCTTCGACACTCTCTTGGATATGGGAGAATTGTCTGAAAGCATTCAGAAAAAGATGCAGCCTAAATATGATGCCGTTTATGGAAAAGGTTTTATTGATTTTAGTGTTACCAGAAATGGTCTTCATTCTATTTCATTCACTTGGAAACGTAACCTCAAATTACCTAAAAAGGAATTGATTGGGATAATGGATGCTGAACTTATAACAGGATGGAAAGTTTCAAATACTAAACCACTTGAATTTGTTGACTCTCGACCAACACAAGCAAAGGCAGGAAAGGTGTTACTTAGAAGTTTTGCTCCTCGGTATAAAAAGCTAATGAGGAAACACTACAAATTGGATTACAACAACTATGACATTTCTGTATCAGCAGACTCTAATAAGCTGGAAATGACAATCAAATTTATTCCATTCAGAGGTGTCGTTTACATGTATACTTATAATGGGAAGGAGAAAGAACATGGCAAGTCGTATGTAGGTGAAACTATCAATGAGAAAGCTCGTAGGCGTAATTGGAAGAAACTTGATGACAAATATGCTAATGAGAAACTCAACGAGGCTAAACGAAGATTAGGAACGAAAGATTGGATTTACCATGAGCTTGAAATCATCACAGATTACTATGATTTAGGAATGTTAAAACCCAAATTATTCTCTTTAGAAGGAGATTATATCGAGAAATACGATACCATCAATAATGGTTATAATGTGGCTAAATATGGAACTGGTAATAAAGGTGTAAACTTCTCGGCTTCACATCGACAAAAAATCGGAGCTGCTTCTAAAGGGAGAACTCATACAGCTGCAACCAAACAAAAGATCTCGGCAGCTAATCTCGGTAGAACACAATCTGATGCTACCAAACAGAGAATTAGTCAAGGCAATACAGGCAAAAAACGTACTCCCGAAATGAGGAAAGCCCAATCTAACCGTATGAAAGGAATAGAGCCGAAAGCAGCTTCTGAAGGTGCCAAAAAGTGGAGAGAGACACATGGTGGTGGTTATTGGGGAAACCACAAAATACCTGATGCAGCCAGAGCAAACATGAAGCTCGCCTAACAAAAACGTGGTAAAGCAGTCCGGGCTTTTGCACCAGACGGAACATGGCAAGATTTTAATACCATGAATGATGCCGCTAAAGCTCTCGGTATGGGTGTCGGCAGTATAGCAAATAATCTAAAATCTAATGGCGTTTGCAATAATGGCTACAGATTTAAAACTACTGTACCTAATTTTCCACGACCATAGAACTAAAAAGAGGAAAGACTTTGGATGTCCTTCCTCTCTTTTTATCTCACTTTGATGTCTTGATACTTTTTGTTTTGGATTTTAACTTATCCTCTTTCTCTAATCTGTATTTGGCACCTAATGAGGTATATTCTATATAGCATTCTTCAAAATTATCTGGTGTATATATGGATATATCACAATTAGCCCATTCCCAAGCAATACGCCCCTTTCTCTTTGAGATGAATGTTTTTAGATAACAATCATGAGAAAGACTATCCACGTTGTCGTTTGGGAATAACACAGGAGATATATTGTCATTGGCAGCATCATAATATGAATATTTGCCATATCTTGAAGTAAACAATTTAACAAATCTGCTCAAATCGGTTGAATCTAATTTATTCCCATCCCCTCTAACATGGAGTAGTATACAATCAACTTTTACCGTATTGATAATCTTATGATTATTTTTGACAGACTTAACAATATCTCCACTGAGTAAATATTCGACATTATAAGTACATTTGTTAATAGTAATTGTTGCGTTTTTGTCAAATGTACTATATGCATCTGTATCAGTATCTTGGATTTCCTCAATAATACTATCTCCAAGAGTATGACCATTAAAGCTAAGAATTGTATCTGTCCTAGCTCTAAGTGCTATGCTGTCTATATCTTCGGCAGCACCTTTTGTTTGTCCGTTGTTGCAAGAGGATAACATTACGATTCCTAATGCAATGAGTAATAATAACTTTCTCATATTCTCTATTTTAATGTTATTACTTTGTCTGTATATTCATATCGGTTGTCAGCAAGACATTCCCCCTCATATACGAGTTTGGCATAGCTTACTTTTAATCGATTGTTACTAATAAAATCAGCACTGGCACAAGCTCTTACCACACATGACCATTTGCCAGTACGAGTATTTAAGCAAGCAACACTTTGTCCGCATCTGTAAGAAGTATTGACAACATAAAGATTATCACCTACCATCTTTGCATCTGCAACCTGTTCACCAGCTTCTTCTTCCCCCTCTACTTTATATGGAACATTGACAATATTAGTAGAGCTTGTTTCAAGATTGTGGCAATACAAACTATTTATTCTTCCCCAACCAGCTTCAACTTCAGTCAGTGTATATACACAGTGGCGATCATCATCCGTTAGACTTGCGACAACACGAGTGTCAGTATCAAGACCTCCGATGTAATTCTCTGCTTTGTCACCATAGCTTTGTGGAGTTTGCTCTTGGCTATCATCTACATCTACGGCAGTATCATAATCAGTATCATCAACACCAGCAGAATCGACAGCAACAGAGTCAACATAATCATTATCGTATGTCTGACTATTTGAACTTCTGCCATTTTGAATGATGATGGCAATAATGAGCATTACGGCTACTACACTTCCTGCTATAAGCCATATCTTTGTGTCTTTAGACAATCCTTGTTTCAGCGTTCCCTTACTAGTTCTCGGTTGTGGTTTGTCATTAGAAGCTACCGTTTCTTTCTTGCTTTCAGACGCAACAGATGTAGGACGCAGAATTTTAGCCTTCTCTGCCTCCATTTCTTCTTTGGTCAAGACTCCAGCCTCATAGAGCTTCTTTATCTCCATGAGTTTATCCATAACTTCCTTATCCATATCACTTCAACTTTATAATACGCTTTATCTTGGGAGTATCAAAAGAAAAGTAAACTTGATATAGAACGGAATCGCCACAACACACTTGCCAAATTGGATGTTCTTTGGTTCTTATATCTGTTGGAATAATTACTTTATCTGGTGATAATCCTTTTTGCTTGATTATGAGTCGTTGTGCAGCCACAGCTTCTGAATACGACAAGTAAGGTGTTATATCTGGCATTCTTTTATCATATTCCAAAGTAAAACCACTTTTTTTTGAGAATGAAGAGTTGTCAAATCTTACCAATCCTACTGTTTCCAAAATTTTAGGTTCACCCGCAGTTCCTGTATTGTCTTCAGACCCACCGCAAAACATTACATGGAATAGAATCTCCTTGCCTTTGTATTTCACTCTTACCACCGCATATTCAAGTTTACCTTTTTCTCGGATTTCCTCAACTTTATTACAATATGATACTTTCTGAGGCTCTAATTTTAATCCAGTTTTCTCTATAATTTCATATAGTGTACTCGGTAAATTGAATTCATGTTCTATTTCCGATATTGACCCCATGCTAAAAAGCCATACACATTTATCAGACACATTCTTCTCTTTATAAACGTCCTCTATAAAGTCGCGAACACATTCAATAGCATCCTCTTTTATTTCTTCGTGGTTTCTTGGAGAGTCTTTACAGCCTGTGAGGAACAAGCAAACTCCAAGAATTATATAACCTAATCTTTTCATAAAAATCTTTCTACTGCTTTGTTAAACATGCTTGTACTACCTAAGAAATCTACATTCCAAGTCATCTTATGTGGCTCATTATACATTTCATACGACATAAGTATATCAAACTTACTCTGTGTATCAAGGAGTTTGGCTATATAGCTTACATCATTTGAATTCTGAACGAAAGCACAATTATTCTCTACATTGTCAGGAGTAACCTCGTACTTGTTACCGTCTTTTGTCCTGAATATGATTAAGACTGGAGAATATATGTGTTTATATTCACCATCATTATCTCGAAGAGCAAAACGAAAACCAATCTCGTGACTATAGGCAATTTGCAAATTCCAACTTCCTCCTATAGATGTGACGATGTAAGGATGCTCTGGCATATCTTCCCCAAATTCATTATGGAAATACTCCTTTCTCCAAGGGCAATTTATCTCAAAATCCTCTTCGCTTCCATCTTGAACAAAGTTGTCGGGATTTGTGCTCTCGTCATCATTCGTGACGTATGTGTCAGAAGAATTTGTAACTTCAGCTGTGTCTGCAATAGTTGTCTCATTGTAACTATCGTATGTTTGATTGCCTGTATTTTTACAAAGACTAATAATGGCAATAATGAAAACCGCAGAGAAAACAACAGCAGCAATTATTCCTAACTTCTTTTTGTCGGACATTCCTTGTTGTAATTTTGCCTTATCATTAGAATGTACAGATTGTATGTCACCTTCTTTTGTATCTGCACTTTGTGAGATAGTTGAAGATTTGAGGACTTTCTCTTTCTCTGTTTCAAATTCTTCTTGTGTAAGAACGCCAGAATCGAGAAGAGATTTGAGCTTATTCAGTTCTTCTATTTGATGCTGTTCCATATTACTTTTTCTCAATTTTTACATTCAACTCACATTGACCAGAAAAGTCTTCTTCCTGATGAATTGTAATTTTCTCATATTCGTTGAAGAATACAACTCCCTCATCCGTCTCTTGACAAGAAGAGTAATCTCTTCTGAGACTTGACTCTACACTATTGTATGCTTCTTTTATGATTTGAGCGGCATCACCATCATATTGATTTGCAGTCTTTCGCAGTTCAATAGATGATACCTCCCTTGATGAAAAATGAAAAATTACACCATCAAATACTACACCTCTGTAATCTTTATGAGACAAACCTATCTCGGACTTGTCTTCTGTGATAACCAACCCCATAACACGTTTTTTGCTATCTTCGTCATTTGAGGCTTTTTCAAGCACAGACTCATAATCTTTTCCTATGGTGATTCCATAAACACTTTCCTTGTATGAAAAGTCAGCCAATGTTGCCTCTCCTCCATAATAGGAATAACCACCAATAACCAAAATAGCCATGATTGCGATAATTATAGCAACCAAATATTTCTTTGATTTCTTTGGTGTCATATTGCCAACTCCAGACAAAATCTTTTTCTTCTTTGTCTCAAACTCTTCCTTGCTCAAAACTCCTGCATCGAGAAGTTCTTTCAGCTTTGATAATTCTTCGTATTTACTCATTTGTTGTTATTGATTGTTTTTTTGTAAAGTAATGGTTCGACCAATAAGAACAAAACCTATTCCTACAATAATCCAAAGAGGAATATTATATTGGGTATATATATTTGAGGCACCTTGGATTTTCTGTACTATCATATCCACAAAATTGTAAAGCATAATGAGACATCCGAGGATGTAGAAAAGGTATTCTAAACATTTCATATTGACTTCAATCATTTTTTGCCAATACAACTCCACAAACTCATGGCGGTTAGTATATAGATACAAGAAAGGGGATGGAGTTCGAATCTGCCATCCCTCGCTCTTAGGTAGTCTGGAAAAAAACCTGTGGTACGAAATGTTCAGAAACAAAGCCCCATCCCCAGTGTGATATGTAGGGGTACAATTAGGGCTTGCACCAAAACATAATCATATACACCAAGGAAGGGCATATCGTTTCTATTCATTAGTACCTTTCTTCTTTGTTTTCCAGACATTTTAGAGCGGTATGAATAGCTTGATACGCCTTCTTGACTAACTGGCTATTCCCTGCTTTTACACAGAGCCTCCAATCAGCATCGCAAAAGTACGGAAATTAAGTGAGAATCAAGAAATTTTTGCTGAGAAAGTGGCTAAATCGGGCTGTTTTTCTTAATTTAACGTGTAGAATGGTGGAATTTCGGAAGATTTATATAAATTTGCATCAAACGATAATAAATTTTATATGGAGCAAGATTTAAATCGCATCAAGTTAGTCCTTGTCGAAAAGAAGAAGACGGGGAAATGGTTAGCACAAGAACTGGGTGTATCAGAGTGTACTGTGTCAAGATGGGCTAGTAATAAAGCTCAGCCTAACCTTAGTTCACTTAATGCCATTGCTAAACTGCTTGGTGTCGAAATGAAAGATCTGTTAAGAAGTTAAACCAAGTTCTTCTCCAAACCAAGACATTAAAGCAATGTATATATGGATAAAGGGCAATTTTTATTATATCAAACTCCTGACGGTGATTCACAGATAGAGGTAAAGTTGCAAAATGATACTGTCTGGCTCTCACTTGACCAGATGGCAGAGTTGTTTCAGCGTAATAAGTCCACTATCTCACGACATATAAAGAATGTGTTGGAGGATGGAGAATTACAAGAAGAGGCAACTATTGCAAATTTTGCAACAGTTCAAAATGAAGGGACTCGCAAGGTTGAAAGAGTAATAGCATACTACAACCTCGACATGATAATCAGCGTAGGTTATCGTGTTCATTCCTACCGTGGTGTTCAATTCAGAATATGGGCAACTAAGGTACTGAAGGAGTATATAGTAAAAGGCTTCGCCATGAACGATGACCTCTTGAAACGAGCTGGAGGTGGCAATTACTTTGACGAGTTGCTTGCAAGAATACGTGACATTCGCTCCAGTGAGAAGGTGTTCTATCGTAAGGTATTGGAGATTTATGCCCTCAGTATCGACTATGACCCACGAGTGGAAATGACACAAAAGTTCTTCAAAACAGTACAGAACAAAATGCACTATTCTGTTCACGGTCATACGGCGGCGGAAATAATATACGAGAGAGCCGATGCTGAGAAAGACTTTATGGGACTTACAACGTGGTCTGGAGCTATGCCGTCAAAACCAGAAGCAGAAATAGCCAAGAACTACCTCACCCACGAAGAGATAAAATCACTGAACCGCATCGTGAGCCTGTATCTTGACTTCGCCGAAATGCAAGCCGAGGAACACCGTCCTATGTATATGAAGGATTGGATTAACATTCTTGATGACTTCCTACATATCTCCCGAAAAGACATCCTAACTCATGCTGGCAAAATATCCGCCAAACTCGCCAAAGAGAAAGCCGACCAGGAATACGACAAATTTAAGGAGCGTACCAAGAGCAACCTCTCACCTGTAGAGATTCACTTCTTGGAAAACTTTGAGCGTGAGCAGAAGAGATTATTAGGAGGAAAAGATAAAAACAATTAAAAGTATCACTATGGGAGAAGAGTTGATAATAGATGAAGCCTTCATAAAGAAACATCAAAAAGACATTATAGAAGCAATTCCCAAGACTTTATCAGAACTAGGACTTTATAGCCCTGAGGATTGGGAGAAGCATGGGGTAGAACAAGCAATAATTTATAATATTGCAGGTCAGATAAAGTTCCTTTTTATTTTGATTGGAAGTGTGCCACAAGTTATATGTGATAAGAATATCTTTAAAGCACCAACTCAAAAAGTTGCATACCTACAAGAAATGTTTAATGATGCTGTTCCTATTATCGAAGATGGCATAGATTTACTCCCTGCCATTTCAAAACATATATCGGTTAATATTGTGTCACAAAGCCTCTCCTCTATTGAACTAAAAGCTGCACACAGCTTTCCTGGATATGGGACAAAACTTGAAATGGAGTTAAAAGACCTATGCGGAAAACGTCAGCATGATGGAGTTATTATGAATAACTAAAGTTTCCCACCCCTATAAAACAAGGCTTATACAGATGTAATACCGTGTAAAGCCCTGTAAATATGGGGCTTTAACTCTTGCCTAAAAAAGG
>QWCB01002183.1_pt1 | contig 16858 bp, 12 predicted proteins | sample 1972511 | NCBI WGS metagenome assembly QWCB01 (sample SAMN09866719, study PRJNA288562) | Human gut metagenome isolate term5_stool, whole genome shotgun sequencing... | isolation source: gut | host: Homo sapiens | place: USA: California
TTACTTCTTGAGGAAGTCCTGTACGTGGTCATTTGGTACCATCTCCTCTTGGAAGGTATAAGCACCAGTCTTAGGCGACTTGACCATCTTGATAACCTTTGAGTATGAGCGACCATCGCCCGTTCTAAAGGTTGCGACCGATTTTTTAGCCATTGTACTTAGTTCTTATTTAGTTAGTGAAGGGGAGAGATGATTACTTAATCTCACGATGTAGTGTGTAGCGCTTGAGGATAGGATTGTACTTCTTAAGCTCTAGACGCTGTGTCGTATTCTTTCTATTCTTTGTGGTGACGTAGCGAGAGGTGCCTGGCATGCCACTCTCTTTGTGCTCTGTGCACTCGAGTATCACCTGTACTCGATCGCCTTTACCTTTCTTAGACATAGTAAATCAGTGTAATTAGGGAGTGAGTGGTTTATTTGCTCTTGATGCTTAGGTAGCCAGCATCGCTAGCGCGACGGAGAGCCTCGTTGAGCCCTACGCGGTTGATGAGCCGAAGCCCAGCTGCTGAAACCTTTAGAGAGATCCAACGATCCTCCTCTGGCCAATAAAACTTCTTGCGGAAGAGGTTAACGTCAAAGGTGCGCTTCGTGCGACGCTTTGAGTGGGATACATTGTTTCCCACCATAGCCTTCTTACCGGTGATCTGACATATCTTAGACATGACGGTGTGGTATTTCTTTTATACTTCTACGATGTTTCTGAGATGACACAGCCCATCCATTAGCATCATCATGGTGTGGGTCTGCAATCAGACTGCAAAGTAACGGAATTATTTTGACAAAAGCAAATCCTCCACGAGCTAACTTATGCGTTTTGTAGGAAGTGGCCTAGTGCAAAAGCTCAGTCGTAAAGGAGGAAGGGTAACTTTCGCTAAGCCTCAGCCTAGCGAAAGTTACAGGGTGTGACTAGTTAAGTAGCAACTGTGTTTGCGTTTCGCTTGTAACACAATCCTCTATGAGTAGCACGTAGGAGCCTGGTGCAGGTAGGTAGATAATCATAGGATCATCCACAATCTGCTCACTCTGGTGTAGCATACCATCTGAACTGTATAGCGATACACGTAGAGGATGCCCACTGGCTGAGGGATACAGTGTCACTCGCTCCTTCTGCTGAGCGATACGCAGTTGTAGAGGCTCTATGTCTAATACTCCTCTCCACGAGCCATCGCCTAGGACAAAGGGCTTCCAGTTACGCTCCACAGCGATATCGGTAGTACTAGAGAGTGCCTCTGAGTCTTTTTTCGTTCCGTTGTAGAGGTTGACTTTAGCACTAGGCTCATCTAGCTCGGGAAGGGCCTCATATATCTTGTCTAGCTGCTCCGCAGACATACCGTTACCTACCACTCCGAGCATCTTCAATTGGGGCGTGTGCTGTAGGTCTAGCGTATGGATCTGATTACTTCCTAGATTGAGTACTTTCAGCTTTGGACAGCTGGAGAGGTCAATCTTTGTAAGCTGGTTTTTACCAAGATCTAAAGATTGGAGTTCGTTTAGTCCTTTGAGAGAGATGTCAACGAGTGCATTCTCAGGCAGGGCTAGGGTTGTAATACTAGACTTTGCAGGGAAGGTGATTTGCGAAATCTGATTGCCCTTAAGCTTGACACTTTCTAGTTTCTCGCAAGAGGAGAGATCTACCGCAGTCAGTTGGTTGCCCTCAGCCCATAGGTTTTTTAGAACCTTTTGAGCTGATAGGTCCAGCTTGCTCAGAGAGCACTTTGAGAGCCCTAGGTCTGTAAGCTGACTGTTTTTAGAGAGCGTCACCGAGGTAAGCCCGGCATTACCCGTTAGCATGAGGTAGGTGAGCTTTGGCATCGAGGATAGGAAAGCAACGTCCTTCAACTGAGTATTCATCACCATGAGCTGATTCATCTCTGGGGCATTGACGGTGAGCGATGTCAGTGGGTTGTCGCTACAGTTCAACTCCTTGAGACCTGTATAAGAGGATAGGTCCAGAGACGATATCTTATTCTTGTGGCACCAAAACTCCTCAAGAGGCACTTTGCCTTGGGGTAGCTTTAGCTCTGATATACTACACTCGTTGATTAGCAGATTGGTTAGATTCTGATTCTGCGTAAGGTCTAGACTAGTGATCCTGGCCATACGAGTACAGTCAAGATACTTCAGCTTCTTGCATGACGAGACGTTTAGGTTGGATAGATAATTTCCCGAACAGACAAGACGCTCTAACTCTGTACAGGCACTTACATCTAGCTCTTTGATCATGTTTCCAAAGACTTCTAGATTACCTAAGGCTTTGCTTGCAGAGAGATCTAGTGATCCAATATTATTGTATGCGGCTTGTAGCACCCATAGATTAGGGCACTTTGTGACATTAAGCTCTATAAGCTTGCTAGCCATACAGTTGAGCTTAGCGATATCACCCGTTATGGTGATTGTTTGCTTCGTAGCAGGGCCTTTACATTCTGTCTCCACCTTACCTAGGGTATAGTCTTTTTTATTACCATCACCCCAGTCGATAGTCACAGTACTATTGTCACTATGCGTAGCAAGAGATAGGCTTATCTCTCCCTCAGCCTGGATAGACTTCATCGTGATAGTCTGTCCGAAGAGGAGAGGTGTGTAAGTCAGAAGCAGTGCTGTGATAGCAATGCGGGATAGCTTGTAAATGTAGTGCATAGGTTATTTACTTGTTGATGATATACTTCAGGTGTAGGGTCTCGCCATGGGTATTGCGAAGAGAAACGATATAGCATCCTGCAGGAAGGGCTAAATCGGATGCAAGCGAGGAGCCATCTAAAGTGCATAAATTAACGACTGTCCACTCTGGAGAGTCGGAGCATATCCTACCCTCAGAATCTAGTCTAAGCTGAGGTGCTGGTGATAGGATGGGGTCTACACTCAGTATAGAAACATGATCCTTGTCTAGAGGTATGGAGTAACTCTCTAAGACAGAGCGAGCATAGACATGAGGATCCTCACTACTGTGCACGATAGCTACGAGACGGTACTTATTGGGCTCATAGCCTTGAATCTCTAGTGGCTCCGTCTGATGCTTGAATGAGCGAGCATCACTCACCTCTAGAGGAAACCCATCCACTGGAGATAGTAGCTGTACGAGCTTACCATAGGTCGCACCCTTAGCTATCTGCTCCATTTCGTCTGAGTAAGCCTCAGGGAGAGCCGTGTTTTCTATTAAGTAGTAAGTCAGCTTCAGTGGGTGTGAGAGATCGACGTTAGGGTTGATACGTCCAGCAGTGACGATCTGAAACTTTTGAGTCTTAGGGTCTAGCTCCACACGGGGAGTCTCCATACGACATAGTGCTGGGTAGTTGTAACTCCTAGAGAAGAGATACTGGTGTATATCCTCTACCTCGCCGATACGCAGAGCAGGCGTGTAGATGGAGAGGTCGGCTAGTTGCAGGTAGTTATTGAGTGTACCGTAAGGTGTCAATAGATCCCGATCGTAAGTGAAGAGAGGAAGTGAGTCTACTCGAAAAGTCTCTGCTTGAGTCTTCATGTCGGGGACCGATGGAACAAAGCCACCCTCCTTCATTTGACCTGTGATGGTAACTAGGCAGAAGCGCTCTCGAGAAAACTTGTTGCTTTTGCGCGTGTCATGAATGATCGTCGAAAGCGCATTGACTAGATTGGTATACTGGGCTTGTCCTTTTTCATCTGCAGGGTCATAGTATAGCTCTATGATATGCTCGTTAAAGCGGAAGTCATCGACCAGCTCGTAGACCCTTAAAGGCTTATGTGTCGTCTGCATATGATCCACTGCGACTCCATTGACTTTACTAGGACGTAGATGAAGTAGGTGGGTGTAAGTATCTTCGGGGGCTTCGAGTATTATCGTCCCTTGACCATCAGGAGTCTCTTTGCCAGGCAAGAGCTGTACCTCATTGAGGCTGACTGTGCGTCTTGTCTCCTCATCATCGTACCAGTACTCCATTTCGATGGAGTTTACGATCTCACTCGAGTTGTTGGTAAAGTAAGCTTGATAGATCGCAGCTCGCAGATCTTTCTTTTCCTTTGAGAATGGGACGTAGTTAGGCCCATAGATGTCATCAAAAGAGACTTGAGCATATGGGTTCTTGGGAGCAATGGCAGTAATCGTCTTAAACTGCCAGGCCTTTACCTTGCTATCCTTATAGCTCTGCAGGAGTTCTGCTGGTACACACAGTGTTATCTCCTCCATTCGCTTACTCTCTACAAAGTAAGTACCACCCACCTTGGGCATTTGTGCCCCTGGGACAGTGATCGTTTGTAGTGAAGAGCATTTGTAGAGAGCCTTATTGGCAATCGATTGTAGCGTACTGGGTAGCGTCAGAGACTTAAGGCTTTTGTACTGAGCTAGAGCTGCAGTTAACTCATTAGCGGGATAGTCCTCATAGCTAATCTCATCTGAATACTCATCAATAGATGTGTCAGATAGATCTAGGCTCTCTAGGCTTCGGCAACTGGCTCTCAGGGCCATTAGGTCTAGGTGGTTAATATGCCCCTTAACAATTAGCTCTGTCGCATCACTATGCTGGGCGAAGAGCGATTCGCCTGTTCCTGGCTCAGTCACTTCTACTGTAGGTGTTTGAGCGATAGCTGATAGTGACATCAAGCACATCAACATAAGCCCAAAGATAGCGGGTAGTTTGTATTTCATAGATTGATATTTATTGGTGAGTACTTTTTTCGTTGGAAGTTGTTCGCCCTTAGACGGCGTAAGTTAGTAAAAACTTCTCAAGTAGACCAACTCCAAGTTTCACAGCAAGTGTCCCTACATACTTGGAGAGAGTCTGCAGTTTTGCTCTTCGCGAAGGTCTGTTGAGACGCTTGCAGATTACAGGCCGACGTTGAATGCCCCTGAGTTCAGTCTCTAGGGCTCCTCTTATTATCTTTGCACCGTCTACTTAATGAGGCAGCGACCTAGTAACGATGACCTTTTGACCCAAAAGCGCTTTACAAGACGATCACCACTGGTTCCAGTGGATGACTTCGTCAGGACGCTTGCGCTTCTTCTCACGGGTCGGTTGCTCCGAATAGCCGAGGAGGATGTCTAGGACTACCTGACGGTTGCTGGGGATGCCGAGCTCCTTGCGCAGAGCCGAGTCATTGATCCAGCCTAGAATGCAGCTCCCGACTCCCTCCGCCTGTGCGGCCAGGACGATGTGCGCCACGAGGATGCCTAGATCTATGGGGCGGTAGTCCACACCCATCACGCGGCTCCCCATACGTGCTATCCAGCGTCCCCGCTCTGCCACGATGAGTAGGTGAGCGGGTGCTTCTAGTGCGAACTTATTCATATTAGTCACCCCCTTGATGACCGCCTGCCCCACACGCTGCACAGCCTCTGGCTCGGAGACCGCTACGATACTCCAGGGTTGCTGATTGGTCGCTGAGGGTGCCAGCATGGCGTTGTGCAGAATACGCTCCAGCACTTCCTGCGGTACGGGGCGATCGGCAAACTTTCGATCGCTCTGTCGCTCCCGATAGAGAGCATATAGGTCTTCCGCTTTCATAGATACAGTGGTTTAGTCGAAGGAGCGAAGACGAGCAATGTATTTGCCCAAGATGTCAAACTCGAGGTTGACCACGCTTCCCTCCTTAAAGTACTTGAAGTTGGTATGCTCTAGGGTATAAGGGATGATCGCTACCTCAAAAGAGTTTTCCTGTGAATTGCAAACGGTGAGGCTCACGCCATTGACCGTCACGGAGCCCTTCTCGACCGTCATATAGCCCTGACGCATCATCTCACGATCCACCTCATAGGCGAAGGTAAAATAGTGGCTTCCGTCCATCTCACGAATGGCCGTACAGCGAGCCGTCTGATCCACATGTCCCTGCACGATGTGACCGTCCAGACGACCTCCGAGCATCATGCTACGCTCCACATTGACATAGTCGCCTACCTGCAGAAGTCCCAGATTACTACGATCCAGAGTCTCCTGGACGGCTGTCACCGTGTAGCCTCCCTCCTCGAGCGAGACGACGGTGAGGCAGACACCATTGTGAGCGATGCTCTGATCTATCTGTAGCTCTGCAGCAAAGCTACAAGCGAGTGTGATGTGCAGGTTGCTTCCTTCGCGGGTTAGGCGACGCACCTGCGCCATGCCTTCTACTATTCCACTAAACATATATGTATTCGGTTTGCTCTATTGATTGGTTACTTCGCAAAGATACGAAATCATTGCCTTCTTGTGAAGGCTTTTCCTCTAAACAAGCTGTCGCAGTAAGGGTACCTTGCGCATCAATGCGGTGACCCCTAGCGAGATGAGCGCAATGAGCAGGATGCGCAGGGGGAGGCTTACGACTAAACAAGCAGTCACTGTAGGGAGGAATAGCTCAAACAGCTTGAAGACCACATGTAGCACCGCAATGTGTACTAAGTAGATCCCCATCACGTAGGGATAGAGCGTACTTGCCGAGACGAGGAGCCGTGCCTTAGGGCGCCAGCTATAGCAAAGGGCGAAGAGCGCGAGAACCTTGAGGACGACCAGTGGCTGGAAGTTGACGCCCACCCGCTCTAATAGTTGGTAAGGCACGTAAATGAGCAGCGCTCCGTGTAGTAGCATACTCCCGATGAATAGCGTCAAGAGCCAGCCCCTACCAGGCAACCGACTAGAGGTGCGAGCGAGCAAATGCCCCGCGAGGAAGTAAGGCAGGTACTGTACCCACCAGAGCAGGCAAACTTGACGAACGCCGTACGAGCGGTAGTAAACATCTACCGTAAGCGCCACGAGATAACTCCCGAGCGTTAAGATAAGTAGCCCACGATTGCCTCCATAGGTAGTACTATCGCTACGCTCGATCCGCTCGCAGAGCCAGCGTAGCATCGGAGTGACCACATAGAGCCCCGCCAGCATCACGAGATACCACAAGTGATACCACTGGAAGGCGAGCCACGTCTGCTCCTTGGCACAGTGCCAGAAGTAGTAGCCCACAGACCAAACAACTAGTGGCAAGAGTATCTTGCGCCCTACCTTACGTTTGTAAAAGTGTGCCAAGCTCCCGATCTGCCGCCCAGGCGACAGCATGAAGGCTCCGCTCATCATCACAAAGAGTGGCACCGCTCCCACCGAAAGCGCATACCATGGGGCAGCTTGCCAACGCTCTGCGAGCGAAGACTCTCCCATAAAGAAACCTCCCGCCGTGTGGATGCCGATCACCATCACGACTGAGAGGAGCCGTAAGAGGTCAAGTCCCTGATGACGTAACGTCTGCTCTGACATCGCAGCTGGGCTTAGTTGCGCAAAGCAAGCAGCATCCGCAGGAACGTGTCGAAGAGCACCATCTTTGTCAGCACATTGCCACGGATCTCTCGCATCGCCTCCTCGAGGAGCCTATAGCAGGCACCCATCGCCTTATTGTTGACTCGCAGCTCCCCCACACGAGCTTCGCCACGGAGCGCACGGTGCCACTGCTGACCCACCTGCTGCATCAGTAGTTTGAGGAACGCAACCGCTCCCTCGCGTCCAGCTTTGTCCACCTCCTCACTGAGAAGCTTCAGACGCAGGATGTCGGCTCGTAATGTCGCATCGTACCACTGCTGCGCTAGTTCCTGTAGTTTGTCTTGCGAAGCGGAGCTGTCGAGTAGCCGTAGCGCATCACTCAGGTTGCCGTCCACTAGGGGAATCATCGCCTCGAGTGCATCAGTCGCCAGCTCAGGGTGCAGAGCGGTCAGCGCCTCTCTCATCTCCGCTTCCGTCATCGGGGGCAGCTCGAAGCGCTGCACACGGCTCAGGATCGTGTCTAGGAGACGATCCGAATGTGCCGACACAAGGATAAAGAGCGTCTCGGCGGGTGGCTCTTCGAGTGACTTGAGAAGTTTGTTGGCCGCCGCATCATTCATACGCTCTGGCTGGTAGATAATGATCGTACGCCAGCCCCCTTCGGTGGTTGTAACCGAGAGACGAGACAAGAGACTATTGATCTCATTCACATAGATGACCGGCTGACTATTGCCCGCCTCCAGTACTTCGAGCCAGTCCTGATCGGTAATGTAGGGCGACCGCTCGAGGAAGGTGCGCCACTCGTCGAAGTATCGCTCCGTGGGGGTCTCGTCTTGTGCCGCTTTGACCACGGGATAGACGAAGATGACGTCGGGATGAGCGCTAGCTGCGACTTTCTTGCAGGAGGCACACACACCACACGAGTCCTCGTCCGTAGGCGACTGACACTGGATGTACTGCGCCCAGGCCCACGCTAGGTGTAGCCCCGGGTAGCCCTCCTGTATCTCTAGGAGTACCGCATGGGGCATCTGCCCTGAGCGGGTCAAATGTGCAACCTGCTGCTTGAGGGCTTGGTATCCATATATATCGGCAAACTGCATGACGGCACTTTCTTCTTTAGATTTGGTAAAAGGGTTAGCGAAGACTCTCTCCTTTAGCTCACGAAATGACCACCCGCTGACCGCTAAACTGTCCCAGCATCTTACGTATCTCCTGCCATGTAGATAGCTCCTGGAGGAGTGGCTGATAGCTCTCGTAGTCTGCCTCTGGGTGCTCCTGCTGTAGCGTCTGGATCTGCTGCGAGATCTGCTGACAGCGCTCCTCGGCATACGCTAACTTGTAGGTGTATAGCACCTTAAAGGTCATCTCCTGCACCCATTCGTCAGGGACTTTCTCATTCTCGTCATCGGGCATCTGTAGCTCTTCGCGAGCCTTGCGAGAGAGGCGGTAGGGAGTCGCGTAGAGATCCACCGCTAGTGCTGCCACCTGCGGGATCTCCGAGTTGCAGAGGAAGGAGCCACACGTACGCTCCGACTTGCCATTCGATGTGCTAAGCTCCTCCAGCATCATCTTATTACTATCGTTGAGAATGCGCTTGACCAGCGGATGCTCGATGACTATATCATCCTGCTTGAGCTCCTGATAGACAAAGTTGGCCACAGAGACCTGTATCACCGTAGGCTCTGCCCCTTCGTCTGCCTCGTCCTGCACGGAGATCTTGAGCATACGCTCCCCGTAACGCACCACTAGACGGATCAAGTCCAGTGCTTCGTTGCTCATCGGCGCGTCTAGAGGTGAAACCTCCTGTGGGGTCTCCTCGGGGGCACTCTCCTCAGGTGTCGCTGCCTCTGGCGGAGCATACTGATAAACTCGTCCACGGCTAAAGCGCTCCTGCTTGATCTGCTGCAAGAGTAGATCCTCCGCCACGCCATACATCTGGGACATCTGCTGTATGTAGACAACCCGCTCGAGGCTGTCGGGGATCGTGGCAATGCTCTGCAAAATGTCTCGCATCAGTTGCGTCTTAAGCTGCGGATCGCCTGCCATCTGCGGAGCATAGAGCTGAGACTTGAAAGTTAGGAAGTCCTGTTCATGCGCTGCAAAGTACTCCTCCACCTCAGCGCGACTACGTTTAGAGACAAACTCGTCGGGATCCTCGCCATCGGGTAGCACTAAGAGCTTGATCTGCATCCCCTCAGCGAGGAGCATATCGATCGAGCGTAGCGCTGCTTTGACACCCGCCTCATCTCCGTCGAAGAGCACCAGCACATTGCGTGAGAAGCGTCGCAAGAGCTGTATCTGACTCTCCGTTAGCGCCGTGCCCGATGTCGCCACCACATTCTCTATCCCAACCTGGTGCATGGCGATCACATCGAGATAGCCCTCGACGATGATGCTTTGATCCAGACGTGAGATGGCGCGCTTCGCCTGATAGAGGCCGTATAGCTCACGGCTCTTGTCGTAGATGATGCTTTCGGGCGAATTGATATACTTGGCGATCTTGTCCGCCTTGCGCATCGTGCGCCCACCGAAGCCGACGACACGTCCCCCTACATTATATATAGGGAAGATAACGCGCTCGTGATAGCGGTCGGCACTCGGGCGCCCCTCGCTTGGGGCGTAGAGCAGACCCGTCGCCACAAAGCTCTCCATGTCGTAGCCATGCTCCTCAACATACTTCGCCAGCGCACGCCGATCACTTGGCGAGTAGCCCAGCCCGAAGGTCTGTATCGCCTCCGACCGCACCCCACGCTGCGTAAAGTAAGGCAAGGCTACGTCCAGTCCCTCCTCCTGGCTGAGGAGCTGCTCGGTAAAGAACTTCGCGGCCACCTCATTAGCAAGGTAAAGCGCCTCACGCTCATTCTGTCGCTGCTGCTCTTCCTCAGTCATCTCCCGCTCGGGCACGGGGATATTATACTTCTGAGCAAGGTAGCGGAGCGCCTCAACGAAGGAGCAATTCTGTATCTTCATGATGAAGGAGACAGGCGTACCTCCCGCGCCACAGGCGAAGCACTTGCAGATATTCTTAGACGGAGTGACGATAAAGGAGGGGTGACGATCCTTGTGAAAAGGACAGAGCCCCACAAAGCCCGACCCCTTGCGCCGTAGCTGCACAAAGTCAGACACCACATCCTCGATGCGTGCCGTATCTATGATCAGTTGCTTCGTTTGCTCGTCCATCATCCGTCTACTTCACTCGCTCTGCAAATGTACTCATTTAAAACCTAAACTACTCCGTGAGGATTCTTCATTTTCCACGGAGAAATCGGGAAATCCTTCCGAAGTTTGACTTCTTTCTTCCGAAGTTTCGTTTGATTCTTCCGAAGTTTTATATCGACCCTCAGTGAGGAAAGTTCGTTTCCTCGTGAGCTATTTGTAAATTCCTCCGTAGAGGTCGGGAGGCACAAGTGAGAGGCACTAGTATTCTTAGGAGTACTGGTGCCTCTTGTCGTACTAAGAGTTCTAGAAATCCTATCAGAGTGGAGTAAGGAGCTGTCGGATAGCTAGAAAATCAAACCATCTGGACAAAAGTTGCGTCGTGTCATTAGTTTTTTTATACCTTTGGCAGTAGAATAGGCGATTTAGTCCCCCTCTAGAAGCTTTTGAGTGACATTTGCTTCGCTTTTTGGAGGATTGGGTTCTCCTTATTCCTACACTAATCACTTAGCATTATCAATCACTTTTTTAATAGTTCAGCTATGAATAAAAAAATCCTACTTCTATGTACGGTCCTTGTAGCTCTTCTGAGCTTCAACGGGACTAAGGCACAGGTCAAGGATGCTAGCATCACCGTCGGTGGTGGTGTTGAGTATCAGTTCCTTGACAAAGCTCTCAACATTGACAACGCTATGCTCTGGGGCGTACGCGCTGGTTTCGGCTTCGGTCCGATCGTAGAGCTACGCGGTGTCTATGACCGCTCTTTCGGCATCAAGTCTCAACTTAATAAGGATGGCAAGTGGAACATAGACCCCGTCTTCCAAGATAAGATGACAGATCGCAAGATTGACATCGAGCGCTACGGTGCTGAGCTCAAGTTCAACCTCCTCGATGGCTACATCCTAGCTCCTTACGTACTCGTAGGGGGTGGTGTACAAAACATGAAGTATGAGCTACCCATCGCTGATGACAAGATCGAGATGATGAAGGCTGATCACCTATACTTCTCTGGAGCTCTAGGCTTTAAGATCAACCTCACACGTCGTATCGCCTTCAACCTATCGGGTAACTATCTAGGCTTTCGCACGGACCTACTTAACCCATACGTTGACATAACCAAGGCTAAGGTTGACGATAACGGACTAGCTCTGATGAATAACTTCTCAGCTCGTGCTGGTCTCTCCATCTACCTCGGTGGTTACAACCCCACAGGTGGCAATGAGGTAAGCCGTGCTTACAGAAAGTTCTTTGCTAACGGCTTCAGTGGCATGGTCTTCACCGTTGAGCCCTCTATGCTCTACATGGACTTCAACCAGAACTCTTACTGGAATAGTCGCGACTCATGGTTCTATGGTGGTCAGCTAGGTCTTGACTTCAATAGCACCTTCGGTGTACGTGGATTCTACTATCAGGCTGGTCATCCTGGTAAGAAGCCCAACTTCAAGTTTGACAACGAGCGCGCCATCTATGGTGGTTACTTCACCGGTCGCCTCAACCTACCTCGTGGTGTGACACCTTATGTCAACCTCGGTGCTGGTTACCTCGACGCCAGGCTCTCTGAGGAGGCTACTGAGCTAGACAAGGCTAATCTACATGACGTTGTCTTCGCTATGGCTGGTCTCGGTCTAGAGGTACCTCTCTTCCGCTATATCAGCCTATTCGGTAGTGCCAACTTCATCGCACACCCAGCTCCTGGCGTCAAGACAGCTTCTATCACAAATAAGTCTGAGATCCTTGCCAAGAATATGGCTTACCAATTTGGTGTACGCTTTAACCTAGGCAAGCCAGCTCGTCACTATCAGTTTGAGACTGTTCAGGACGAGGAGGTTCAGGACAAGGTCAACGAGATGCGCGACAAGGAGTACCGCGAGTACCGCGAGTACCACTACTATGGTCAGGATCGTGACGACGACGAGTATGTACGCATGACTCCTGCTGAGATCGAGGATATGGCTCAGCGCATCATCGATCGTAACCGTAGCGCTAAGAAGCAAGAGACTAAGCAACAGGCACAAACGACCAAGCATCACTCTACAAGTTCTGCTTGCAAGGCTCAAAGACAGACTTATCTCCAGCCAAACGACGATGCTCTCACGCCACTAGAGCGCGAGCTAATACATGCTCTCATTGGCAACGCTCCTCAGTACATGGCTCAGCAGCAGATGCTCCAGCAGATGCCAGCACAGTGCCCTAAGGCAGCTGCCCAGGTCTCTGAGACTCCTGCTCAGAACAATGAGGAGGTAGCTAAGCAAAACGAGGAGATCCTCAACCGTCTTGATGCTCTCGACAGAAAGATCGAACAGAGCGAGCAGATGCGTCTTCAGCAGCCCGCTACGACTACGACGATTGTAACGCCTCCTACACATCCTGCATACACGACTCCTACTACGGCAACGCTAGATGCTGAGGCTACTCCAGCTGACAACGACTCAAAGAGCCTCGTACGTTTCAACTCCGTAGGACTACTCATAGGTACTAACCTCGTAAAGCCTAAGGAGGAGAATCTCTTCGGTACTTTCGCATTAGGCGCACGCGCTTATATGCCTATCAGCAATACGAACCTTGACTTCGTTCCTGAGATCTTCGTAGGCTTTGGTAAGAAGACTACCCTTGGTATATCAGGCAACGTTGTTTACAACTTCAACTTTAAGGAGCTAGGCGACTTCGTACCTTATCTAGGCGCAGGTGTCGGTGGTTTTACAGACACGAAGCTTGGTGTCAACTTCCTCGCAGGTACTTCCTACAAGCTGCCACAGCTCAACAGCGCCGTCTTCCTAGACTACGGCTTCCGCCACTCACTACGCAATCATAGCGTATCGCTCGGATATCGCTTCTACTTCTAATCACTTATCACTACAACAGTATGACTAAGAGATCAATAATAGTCGGGCTGTGCGTGATCCTTCTGTCTGCTGCTGTCTCCACATCTGTGGAGGCACAGCAAGACAAGCGTCAAGCACCTCGCCAGAAGCGCGACCGCACAGAGCGTGTCGAGAAGGGCGAGCGTGACGGACGTGAGAAAGTGGTGGTTATGACAAAGCAGGAGCTAGCCACGCTCATCAGTGCTATCGTCACCGCTGCCGAAGAAGAAGAGGAAAACTCCGCTCAGGAGCAGCAGTACAGCACGTGTCCAGAAAAGCGTGACATAACGATCACAAGTAATAAGGATAGAGACCTCCTCTACCTCTTACTACAGTATCACAACCTCAATGCGATGAAGGCTTCTATGCCTAATTTCGCACAGCCTATCATGCAGCCTGGACAGCCCATCAGCTGGGGTGGACAAACATACTACCCCGCTGGTAGTAGCAACGTAGTCATCGCCCAGGGAGCTCAACCCTTTGCCCCTGCTCAAACGGCACAGGCAAAGGAGGACAAAGCTAATCAGATCCAAGCTCTCGAGGAGGAGATAGCACGTCTCAAGGTGGCTCAGCAAACTCCTCAGCGTAACGATGATCAGATAGCTCAGCAGCTGGCTGCGTTACGTCAGCAGATCGATGAGCTAGAGAAGGCACCCGCACAGGCTCCTGTGTACAACTACGACAACCGTCAGGTGATCCACCAGGACCGCTCACGCAACAACGTGCAGCTCAGCCGTAGCGTCTTCTTTAAGGTCAACTCGGACGTACTCAATGCCGAGGGCCTCGAGGCTGTACGCAACGTTGCCGACTTTGTCATCGGCGACCCACGCGCCCTCGTCCTCGTATACGGCTACGCTAGTATCGATGGTCCCGTAGACTTCAACAATAGACTCGCTGCCAAGCGTGCTGCCAGTGTCATCAAGGCACTCCAAGCAGCAGGCGTACCAGCAGCCGCTATCAAGCGCTACGACAACGGTGTCGACACGACGCCAGCTAAGCGTACCGATGCACGCCGTGTAGACATGGACGTCATCTACTAATAGATTGCAGACTACCCCATCGAGGGTAGCCACAGCGACCTTATACAATTATAGAGAGGAGGAGAGCTCAGCGAGTTCTCCTCCTCTTTCGTTTTATCCTCGCTCCTATATCCCAGCCAAAGGCTAACCCCCCAAAGGCCAGTAGCTAAACCCCAAAGGTCAACAGCTAACCGCCAAAGGCTACCCAAAAAATAAGCCAGCAAGACGTTAGGACAATTTGTCACACGCTTCCAACCATTGGCACATCACTTGCTTGAGTTAGTCAGAATCAAACCTTAAAAACATGAACATAGATAAGTACACCATTAAATCGCAACGGGTGATCCAAACGATGATCGCCCAAGCGCGTCAGCAGGGGCATCAGGCTCTAGAGCCGATCTGTCTCCTGGATGCGCTGCTACGTGAGGGACGTGACGTCGTCGAGTATGTCGCTACCAAGGCAGGTGCCTACATGCACCAGATCGAGCAGGCCGTAGCGCAGCAACTAGAGCGTCTGCCTCACGTCTCTGGTGGAGAGCCTTACCTCTCCAACCAGACGAACCAAGTGCTCACCCAGTCGGAGCAGATAGCTAACGATATGGGTGACCAATACATCGCTGTAGAGCATCTCCTCTTAGCTCTTCTCAAGGTATCTAGTGATGCTCGTCAGCTACTCCTAGATGCAGGCTTGAACTACGCCGACGCTGAGAGCGCAATCCGTGAGCTTCGCAAGGGGCGCAAGGTAGACTCCGCTACGAGTGATCAGCAGTACAATGCCCTTGGCAAGTATGCGATCAACCTTTGCGAGCGAGCTCGTGAAGGCAAGCTAGACCCAGTCATAGGTCGTGACGAAGAGATCCGTCGTGTCCTACAGATTCTCTCTCGCCGTACGAAGAATAACCCTATCCTCGTCGGTGAGCCGGGTGTCGGTAAGACCGCTATCGCCGAGGGCTTGGCGCATCGTGTCATACGTGGCGACGTGCCGGAGAACCTCAAGGACAAGCTCATCTACTCACTCGATATGGGCGCTCTCATCGCAGGTGCGAAGTATCAGGGAGAGTTTGAGGAGCGTCTCAAGTCAGTTGTCAACGAGGTGACCGCCTCCAATGGTGAGGTGATCCTCTTCATCGATGAGATTCACACGCTCGTTGGTGCGGGCGCTTCGCAAGGAGCTATGGATGCGGCAAACATCCTCAAGCCCGCCCTCGCTCGTGGTGAACTACGGGCCATCGGAGCCACCACCCTCGATGAGTACCGCAAGTACTTTGAGAAGGACAAGGCGCTCGAGCGCCGCTTCCAGATGGTGATGGTCGACGAGCCAGACGAGATGAGCAGTATCTCTATCCTAAGAGGTCTGAAAGAGCGCTACGAGAACCACCACAAGGTGCGTATCCAAGATGACGCTATCCTAGCAGCCGTACAGTTGAGCGAGCGATACATCACCGACCGCTTCCTCCCCGACAAGGCGATCGACCTTGTGGACGAGGCTGCCGCACGACTACGTATCCAGATCGACTCAATGCCCGAGGAGCTAGACGAGCTGGAGCGTCGTATAAAGCAGCTGGAGATAGAGCGTGAAGCGATCAAGCGCGAGCACGACGAGCCTAAGCTGGCTGCGCTCTCTAAGCAGATAGCTGACCTCGAGGAAGAGCGCAATGCGCTCGCTGCTCAGTGGCATGGTGAGAAAGATCTGGTCAATGAGGCGCAGCAACTGAAGGTCGAGCGTGAGCAAGCCACTATTGAGGCGGACAAAGCGGAGCGACTAGGCGACTACGGTCGTGTAGCTGAGCTACGCTACGGACGGCTCAAAGAGATAGACGATCAGATCGCTAAGATCAATCAGAAGCTTGCCGAGCAGCGTGCCTCTGGTACCGCACTGATCACCGAAGAAGTGACAGCCGAAGACATCGCTGACATCGTAGCTCGCTGGACTGGCATACCTGTCAGTCGTATGCTCATGAGCGAGCGCGACAAGCTCCTCAACCTAGAGGACGAGCTACACAAGCGTGTCGTTGGTCAGGATGAGGCGATCACCGCCATTGCAGATGCGGTGCGTCGTAGTCGTGCTGGCTTGCAGGATCCCAATAGGCCGATCGGTTCCTTTATCTTCCTCGGCACGACAGGTGTCGGTAAGACAGAGGTGGCTAGAGCCCTGGCTGAGTGCCTCTTTGACGATGAGCACATGATGACCCGTATCGATATGAGCGAGTATCAGGAGAAGTTTAGCGCCACTCGTCTGATTGGTGCACCTCCTGGCTATGTCGGCTACGATGAGGGTGGTCAGCTCACCGAGGCGATCAGGCGTAAGCCTTACTCGGTTGTGCTCTTTGATGAGATTGAGAAGGCTCACCCTGACGTCTTCAACCTACTCCTCCAAGTACTGGACGATGGTAGGCTAACGGACAATAAGGGTCATGTGGTCAACTTCAAGAACACGATCATCATCATGACCAGCAACCTCGGCTCCGATCTGATCCGTCACAACTTCGAGCACATCGACGAGCAGAACCGTGAAGAGGTCATCGAGCGCACCGAGGAAGAGGTCAAGACGCTACTCAAGCAGACGATCCGTCCTGAGTTTGTCAACCGTATCGACGAGACCATCGTCTTCACACCGCTGACGAAGGCTCAGATCGCT
>QWCB01002184.1_pt1 | contig 16837 bp, 14 predicted proteins | sample 1972511 | NCBI WGS metagenome assembly QWCB01 (sample SAMN09866719, study PRJNA288562) | Human gut metagenome isolate term5_stool, whole genome shotgun sequencing... | isolation source: gut | host: Homo sapiens | place: USA: California
GGGCCTGTACATCGGCCAGAAGACCGTCCGCGAGAACCTGATCAAGGAGATCGCAGAGGTTGCTGGTTCCGACAAGGCTTCTGCTGAGCTGAAGGCTGCCTTTGAGAAGTTCCTGGAGACCAAGAACAACACCAAGGCCAACGACGAGCCCGCAAAGGCCCTGATCGCTGAGCTGGAGAAGGCTGCTGCTGCCGGCTGCGAGAAGTCTGCAGAGATCCTGAAGAGCAAGCAGTTCATCGCCAAGAAGTCCGTCTGGATCTTCGGTGGTGACGGCTGGGCATACGACATCGGCTTCGGTGGTCTGGACCACGTTCTGGCTTCCGGCGAGGATGTCAACGTGATGGTCTTCGATACTGAGATGTACTCCAACACCGGTGGACAGGCATCCAAGGCTTCCAACATTGGTGAAGTCTGCCAGTTCGCTGCTGCTGGTAAGGAAATCAGCAAGAAGAGCCTGTCCGAGATCGCTATGACCTACGGTTACATCTATGTTGCTCAGATCGCACTGGGTGCTAACCCGGCTCAGGCTGTCAAGGCCATCGCTGAGGCTGAGGCTTACCCCGGCCCGTCTCTGATCATCGGCTACGCTCCCTGCGAGCTGCACGGTGTCAAGGGCGGCATGACCAACTGCCAGAACGAGATGAAGAAGGCAGTTGAGGCCGGTTACTGGAACCTGTTCACCTTCAACCCGGCAAACAAGGCTCAGGGCAAGAATCCGTTCACCCTGACCTCCAAGGCTGTGGATAACGAGAAGTATCAGGCACTGCTGGCTAACGAGACCCGTTACAGCCGCCTGACTCGTGCATTCCCCGATCGTGCTAAGGAGCTGTTCGCACGCAACCAGGAAGTTGCAAACGACCGCTACGAGCACCTGACCCGTCTGGTCGACCTGTACAAGTAAGCATTCTTCTGCGCTTTGGATGCAGATATTTGCGGCACCTTAGCCCCACAATGCAAGAGGGCGGCTGCCCCGTACCGGCGGTTACTGCGCAATGCAGCGGTACGAAGCGGAGAAACGCATCCATCCATGCAGGTGATGTGCTGAAGTACAGCATTCGCCATACGAGTTCTATCTGATTTCACTTCCCGGGCGGTGCTTTGTTCCGTGCGAAGCACCGCAGCGGGATATGAGATACCAAAGCGCCCGCGAGGGTCCTTGAAAGCACACCCCGCGTGTGTCAGGAGCATAAGGTCTGCTTGCAGATACCTTGCTCCGCCTGCTGCATAAGACCTGCTTTGCAGGGATCTTGCCGCAGTAAAAAACGAGCTTCGTTTTAGCGCCCCGTTCACCGCAAGGTGACCGGGGCGTATTTTTGTGCAAACTCTTTTTGTGAAAATACAAGCCCGGAACGTTTGCGGACGTTCCGGGCTTGTATCTTTGACGACATATAAATTATTTATTTGTCACAAATTCAATTTTGACGTTCATCCCCATCCCTGCGGCAAGACGCTGCAGGGTGCGCAGAGATGGGTTTGCATTACCGCGTTCCAGTTTGCTGATATCTGCCTGCGCAATGCCGGTGCGCTCTGAAAGCTGCTTCTGGGTCAGACCACTTTCCTTCCGGGCATCGATCATGGCCTGTGCAATGGTAAGCTCCGGCTGAAGAGCATCCCATTCTGCCTTAAAGGAAGGCCGCTGTAATTGTTCATTCAAATAATTCCGAAAATCACTCATGAGGAACTCTCCTTCCGATGAAAATAGTCCGCGCGGTATTTTTGCGCCAGTGCAATTTCTTCCGGCGGTGTTTTCTGCGTCTTTTTAACAAAACCGTTTGTCAGGATGATCTGATGTCCAACTACGAAAAAATATAAAATGCGCGTAATATTGCTGCTTTGCTTGGCACGCAATTCAAAAATGCCGTCACCCAATGATTTGGAATAAGGTTCCCGCAGTTGTGTGCCATTGGTTTCCAACAGGGAGATTGCACCTAAAAGTTTTGCCAGCATTTTGTCGTCCAGTGTATCCAGAAAATCACGAACCGGACAACTGCCATCTGCCTTATAATAAAAATTTACTTCAAAAGCAGACATTTTCAGCATCCTTTCTGGTTGATGACATCCTACCATTATAATATAGGATAAAACAAATATTGTCAAGAGGAGCTTCTATCACAAAATCTTCCAAAAGATACCATTCCCTTTTTACAGTTTCTTCATAGCTTCTTAACGAATTCAATTGTGAAAGCTGTTATACTTTTGCCATGGGAAGCGGGGCCGCAACCGCTTACCCAAGTAACATGATTCCTCCTCACACCAAGGCAATATCCAAGCAAAACACCCTTTTTCGTGTGCCGCAACACGGAAGAGGGTGTTTTGTTTTGCAAAATTCTGGTAAATCGGTGGTTTAGGGTTGACCCCGTTTTTTTGCGGCGCTATAATAAAAATGAATATGAAAACTTGGAGGTGAACGCAGGAAAATGGACCCGGATCATAGTCGAAGTAGAACCACCGGCGCGGTGGATCAGAAAACAAAAACAACTGCGTTTTCCCCAACCGTTCGCCTCCTTCGCTGAGTCCTGCGGAAAAGCACCGCTTCAACGGTGCATCTTTCCGCAAAACAGAGCAGAGGAAGGCGCGGCTTTGTGTGCGCAGAATGCGGCGTTTGCGGCATTCCGGCAGGCAAGGCGGCGCGTTTTTTGTTTCCCGATCTGCTGCGTCCTCCGGATACAGGAGCTGCTCCTGTTCCGTAAAAACTGAGGAGGTACGCCCAATGGATATGGAAGAAAAAAAGCTGACGGCTGATGCTGCGGAACAGGCGCTGCCGGTGCAGGAGCTGCCTGCTGATATCCCCGCCGAGGTCCGCCAGAAGCTGGCTGAAGATCTGAACGAGGAAGCTACTGAAGACCTCAAGCAGGACATGCGCGAGGCCGAAAAAGAGGAAGCCAACGACGAAGAGGTCAAGGCCAACCCTGAGATGCTCACCAAGAGCCGCCTGCTCAAGCTGCTGATCAAGAAGCAGTACGTCAAGCTGCGCGAAGTGACCGAGGAAGAGCAGCCCGCCGACCTTGCCGAGCTGCTGGAAGAGCTGGACGAAAACAACCGCCTTGTGGTGTTCCGCCTGCTCAAAAAGGAAGTGGCCACCGAGGCCTTTGCCTATATGTCCGACGAAGCCCGCGACGATCTGGTGAACGCCTTCTCAGATGTGGAGCTGGTGGGCGCCATTGAAGAGATGAGTCTGGACGATGCCGCCGACCTGCTGGAGGATATGCCGGCAGGCGTGGTGAAGCGGGTGCTGGAAAAATCCTCCAAGCAGACCCGTGAGAGCCTGAACAAGCTGCTGAACTACCCCGAAAGCTCTGCCGGCAGCCTGATGACCCCCGAATATGTCCGTCTGCGCGAGGATATGACCGTGGCGCAGGCTTTTGAAGCCATCCGCAAGCAGGGCGAAAACGCAGAGACCGTGTACACCTGCTACGTGGTGGAGCGCAACCGCCTGAAGGGCGTTGTTTCTGCCCGCAGCCTGCTGCTGTCAGAGCCGCATACTCCCATCAACGAGATCATGGATGATAACGTGGTCACTGTGAAAGTGACCGACGATCAGGAGTACGTGGCCCGTGAGATGCAGCGCTACGACTTTACCGCCATGCCTGTTCTGGACAACGAGGGCATGTTCGTGGGTATCATCACCATCGACGATGCAATCGACGTTCTGACCGACGAGAGCACCGAGGATATGCAGAAGATGGCTGCTATTCTGCCGGACGACGATGCCACCACCTACTTCGGCACCAGCGTCTGGACCCACGCAAAGCAGCGCATTCCATGGCTGCTGATCCTGATGCTGTCCGCCACCTTTACCGGCATGGTCACCACCCACTATGAGGAGGCCTTTGTCAGCCTGCCGCTGCTGGTCTCCTTCATGCCCATGCTGATGGATACCGCCGGCAACTGCGGCAACCAGATCAGCACCCTGATGGTGCGCGGCCTGGCTCTGGGCGAGGTGGAGCCCAGCGACTTTTTGCAGGTGCTGGGCAAGGAGCTGCGGGTGTCTGCCATCGTGGGTGCGGTGCTGGGCATCGTGAACGGCCTGCGCATCTACCTGATGTACACCTTCCTGTTCCCCGGTCAGTACGCTAACGTGATGGGCTATGCCATCGTGGTCAGCGTTTCGCTGTTCTTCAGCGTCATTCTGGCAAAGCTGGTGGGCGGTATGCTGCCGCTGGCAGCCAAGAAGCTGGGTGCCGACCCGGCCATCATGGCTACCCCCTTCATCACCACCATCGTGGATGCCTGCAGCCTGATCCTGTATTTCCAGATCGCACAGCTGGTGTTCCACAATATGATGTAAATAATAAAGCAATGCCGGACGGTCTTGAAGTGACTGCCCGGCATTTTTATAGGACGAACCCTCTCAGTCATCGCTGCGCGATGCCAACTCCCTCAGTCAAAACCTGACGGTTTTGCCAGCTCCCTCAAAGAGGGAGCCTCTGGAGTGCCGTAAGCTTTGCACTTTAGCCGGAAACTTTTCCGTACTGCCAAAGGCCCCATCCCAGAGGGGGCTGTCGAGCGCAGCGAGACTGGGGGAGTTTGCTCCCGGCGCGCCCGCGAGCAGCAGCTTTTTCCGGTGTGGAAAACTGCATGTTTCCCCGCCTTTTCCACACAGAAAAACGGCAGCGGCCCGGTGTTGAAAACTTGTGACCGGTTCATTCCAGATTGGAGAAAAATAAATCGCAGCTCAGGAACGGTTTGTAGAATGCAAAGAAAATCCTTCGACTTTCTTTTTTATAAAAGGCAGAATGCCTGCATTTTTGCCCAAAACTTACCAGAAAGCTGCGGCCTGAATTACGGTGTGTATAGGGCTGATGCCCTTTTGTTGTGGAAAACCCGGTGGAAAAAGTGGAAAACCTCATGGAAAACTCGCCCTTTTCTTCACAAAAACGGTGGAAAACCCGGTGGAAAAAGTGAAAAGTTCATTCCAGACAGGAAACTCCATACACTTTCCGGTTGTGCTTTTGTGCCGCAAGATCCGCTTGACAGCTGTATTTTAGGGCGGAAGATGCGGCAGTTTTCCACACTGTGGCATTGCCTTGAATGCCCCGGCCAATCATGGTACAATAACAGCAGAAAAATGCGGCAAAACTCACCGATATCGGAATACAATGCGTTGGAGGCACCCTATATGAACAATTGGCTCAACCAGCAGGAGCGCAAATACGGCCGCTTCGGCATCCCGAATCTGACCAACATTCTGGTGGGCGGGCAGATCCTTGTGCTGGCCATCGAGCTGTTTGTCAACCAGACCGTCAGTGTCTGGCTGGCACTCAGCCGCTATTTTCTGCTGCGCGGCCAGATCTGGCGCATCATCACCTTTGCGTTCATCCCCTCTTACGGCGGCAGCATCCTCAGCGCGGTGCTGGGCATCTATTTCACATGGTTCATCGGCACAGCGCTGGAACAGGAGTGGGGCGATTTCCGCTATACGGTGTATCTGCTCTCCGGGATACTGGGCACCGTGCTGGCCTGCCTGCTCACCGGCGTGACCGGCAGCACCTACTGCCTGTCCCTTTCGCTGCTGCTGGCCTTTGCCATGCTGTACCCGGAGGTGCAGGTGCTGCTGTTCTTTGTCATCCCCATCCGGGTAAAATACTTTGGCTTTTTTGCGGCAGCACTGTGGGTGCTCAGCTTTCTGGGCGCGCCGCTGCCGCAAAAGCTGAGCCTGCTGCTCAGCATGGCGAACGTCTGGCTGTTCTTTGGCCCGATGGCCTATCGTTCCGTCCGCGCATGGGTACGCCGTGAGCAGTGGAAGCGGAGAAACAGAAGGTAAGGAGAAACACCATGATGCTGGACCGCATGGAGGGCAATGCAGAACTGAAAAACAGCGTGCAGCTGATGCTGGCGGCCCGCCGCCTGACCCACAGCGTGCTGCTGGTGGGTGAAGAGGGCCTTGGAGCCGGTTTTGCGGCCCGCTGCATTGCGGCAGATTATCTTTACCCTGCAGGCGGAGCGCCCGCTGAGGCCCTTCTGCGGGGCGAATGCTGCCGTGCTGTGGGTAAGCCTGGCGACCGCGACAGCGGCCATGTGGAGACCGGCATCGTGCGTGAAGCGATCAGCGTTTCCGGTATGGGCGCAGGCGGCAAATATCTGGTCAGTCAGGTCAAGGCTATGCGCAGCGAGATCTTCAACACCAGCCTTTCGGCCGAGGGCCGTGCCGTGCTGCTCTACCATGTGGAAAAAATGAACGAGGAATCTGCCAATGCCCTGCTGAAGGTGATGGAAGAGCCGCCGGAGGGGGTGCTGTTCCTGCTTACGGCGGATTCGCTGGCAGGCGTGCTGCCCACCATCCGCAGCCGCTGCGTCAGCTTTGCAGTGGCTCCTGTCTCGCCGGAGCAGTGCGCCCGCTACTGCGCCGCACAGGGGGTGGACAAAAAGACGGCCGCGCTGTACAGCGAACTGTTCGACGGGCACATTGGCACGGTGCTTGCCGCCGCACAGGACGAAGCCCGCACCGCGCAGGTGGAAAAGGCCCTGCAGCTGGCAAAGGCCGCTGCTGACCGTGACAGCTATGCCGCAGCCTGCCTGCTGGCCGCCTATGAAAAGGACAAGGCCGGAGCCGCCGCCCTGCTGACGGACTTCCGCGCGGTGGCCGCAGCGGGCCTGCGGCAAAGCCCCCACGCACCGGTGCAGGGCATTGCCGCCCAGCGTGCCCTGCGGCTGGCCGAAGCCGCCATCCAGCGCCTTGGCGCGCAGGTGAACCCTAAAATCGTGCTCAGCGTGTTTGCGGCAAAGTTCAGAGCGTTGTAATGCAAAAAGAAAAACCGGAAGAGCATTGTGCCCTTCCGGTTTTTAGCATCATGATTTTTATTCAATAGCGGGGTCATCATAGATGGGCTGATATTTAAAGGTGGCCGTTTTTCCGCCCAGTTTCAGCTCAACCGTAAAAACGCCTCTGACATTAAGGGAAGTCGTATTCACCGGGCCAAGGTCAATATAGATAGGAACAGTTTTACGCTCACCTCTGTCAACGGTTACGGAAGAAACATACTTGAAACCGGTTCCGGCGCTGTTCAGGCCAAAATTGCCCAGACTGCACACTTTCAGACCAGATTCGGTAGTACCATTATGTTTGCAGGTAAAATTACTGGTAGAAATCGTAACGGAAGAATCTGTGTTATAGGAGTTATCAATAGAAAGACCGGTGTAAAGATAATTATGCCGCCATCCGTCCGATTCGTAAGTAGTACGGGAGACCCAAGTGCCAGTCAGCGGCCCCATATCCACATAGGTGCTGCCGAATGTAGCAAAAGTACCAGTGTCAATGGTGGGCAGGGTCGGGTTGCCGGGGGTTGCACCATAACCTTCGCCGCAGCCAACCAGCATACTGCCGGCGGCAGCGACCAGTGCGGCGGCACCAGTGGCCTTTAAAAAGGTACGGCGGGTGATCAGTTCAGACATAAAAATCTCTCCTTTGATTGCAGGAAATCACAAAATACAAAAGCTGATGCAAACAGAAACTCCCTCCGGCGCTTGCGGTACACCGGAGGGAGTTTCTGTTTGGGGTATTGCTTTGGTGTGAGGAGGAATCATGTGCGGAAAGACGGTTGCGGCCCCGTCTCCCCGCAGGATATAGTATACCCGATTTTAAGTGAAAAGTCATTACATTTCTGTGAAAAAACATCCCGCAATGAACTTTTTACAAAATTCCCCCAATGATAAAAACCAAACAGCGCGGTGTACAAAAATTCTGGTATTCCAGAATGACATAAACTGCCAATTTCACTATAGCAGACAAGACCGCAGGTGTCAATTAAAATGTCGGCTTTTTGGCGGAAAGACGAAAAAATGTGGCAAAAAACTGTAAAATCGGCACAGGGTCAGCCCTTGGCAAGCTCGGCGGCGTGAAGCTTGCCGTGCTCTACGTAGTGGGCGGCGTTGTGCAGGTTGGCCTCGATCTGGGCCGCGCTTACCTGCTTGATGACCCTTGCGGGCACGCCCACGGCCACCGAGTTATCCGGGATCACCATGCCCTCCGGCACCAGCGCACCCGCGCCGATGATGCAGTTTTTGCCCACGACACAGTGGTTGAGCAGGGTGGCGTGCATTCCGATGAGGCTGCCGTCCCCTACCGTGCACCCGTGCACAAGGGCACCGTGGCCCACGGTGACGCTTTTGCCCAGCATTACAGCACCACCCACATCACAGTGCAGCACGGCGTTATCCTGCACGTTGGAGTTTTCGCCAATGGTCAAAGTGCCGTCGTCGCCGCGCAGCACGGCCCCGTACCACACCGTGGAACCGGCTTTCAGGATCACATCGCCCTGCACGGTGGCGTTGGGCGCAACGAACGCAGCCCCCTCGTCGCGGGGAACTTTTCCACAAAAGGACAGAAACATTGTTAAAAACCGCCTTTCTCTCTTTCTCTTTTGGCTGGTTTATGGTATTCTTTAAAGTAGTATAGCAAGCCAGAGCCTTTCCGGCAAGTAGGAGCTGTTTCAAAACAAAAATTTTTGCCGTGCGTCGGCAAGCAGATACAAGGGGGCACGCTCATGTTCAAAAACACCATCTTCCGCCGCATGACGGCGCTGGTGCTCACGCTGGCACTGGCCGCTGCTGCTGCACTGCCGGGCCTTGCGGTATATCCCATGCCCATCCAGACCGCCAGCGAGACCGAGGCGGTGTACCTGTTCAACGCCGACACCGGCAAGACCATCCTGAACCAGAATGCTGACCAGCAGCAGTATGTTGCCAGCCTGACCAAGCTCATGACGGCCCTGCTGCTGCTGGAAAGCGGCAAGGATCTGAACGGTGAAGTGACCGTGCCCACCGCGCTGACCCAGGAGTTCCGGGATATCCAGAACGCCAACGGCACCACCATGGGCCTGCGCATCGGCGAGACGGTGCGCCGCATCGACCTGCTGAACGCCATGCTCATCGTCAGCGCCAACGACGCCGCCAGCGTCATTGCCTACGATGTGGGCGGCAGCGTGCTGGATTTCGTCAAGCAGATGAACGCCCGTGCTGAGGAGTTGGGCTGCACCGGCACGAACTTTACCTGTGCCCACGGCCTGTTTGACTACGGCAACGTGTCCACCGCGCAGGATCTGGCAAAGATCGCCGCCGCCTGTGCGGCAAACCAGACCTTTGCACAGGTGGCGGGCACCGCCAGCTATGTCCTGCCGGCCACGAACCTCCGCAAGGCTGAGCACACCATCAGCAGCTCCAACAGCCTGATGAACAGCGAGAGCGCCAACTACCGGGAGTATGTCCGGTGGGTCAAGGGCGGCTTTACCACGCTGGCAGGCCGCTGCATCGTGGCCTTTGCGGAAAAGGACGGACACACCTACGGGCTGGTGATCCTTGGCTGCGATACGCCGGACCACCTCTTTGCCGAGTGCGATGATCTGTTCGACTGGGCCTTTGCCAGCTTTGCGGACCGTCCGCTGGTGGACACCCAGACCGTGCTGACCACCGTAGACCTGACCAAGTGCCGCACCGAACCGACGGTGGCGCTGTATGCCGCTGCGCCGGTCAGCGGCTACGGCCACGCGGACGATATCGTTACCTACTCCTTCGACCTGCCGGAGAGCATTGCGGCCACCGTCAAGAGCGGCAGTGTGGTGGGTACAGCCACCGTGTATCTGGACGGCGATGAAGTGGGCACGGTGGACCTTGTGACCCACAAGGAGTATGTCTCCGATTTCCGCACCGACATGAAGGCCACAGCGCTTCTGCTGTGCGCACTGCTGTTCATCCTCGCTGCATTAACGGCGGTCACTCTTGCAGCGGGCGGTGGCTCGCTGAGCCTCAAAAGGAGAAAGCGCCGCAGATAAAGTGCATGGGCTTGACAATTTTGGAAAATAAGTTATACTGAAAATACAAAGGCGCTGGCCCACAAACGGCTAGTTCCTTACCATACTAGTCAAAAAGAAAAATGACCGGTCGTGTTGGGGAACAAGAGGCGGTCATTTTTTCTTTTTATCATCACTGTGAGAAACAGTCCATGTAATTTCAAACGTAACGTAGATCGCTCCGCCAAGAAGCGTGAGCAGAAGCACGACCTGTTCAAACGTCATGGTGCATCCCCCCTTCCTGCCCTTGGGCAAAACCGGGGGTGCGAAAGATCCAAAGAAAAAATCGCCTTGCCCGGCGCGCCTGGGTGCCGGTAAGGAACAGCCGCCTGCGTTTTGGGACACAGCGCCTTCGTACCGCAGATGCGGCAATTACAGAATATCACAGCAAACTGCAAAAAACAATAAAGAACAGCGAAAAAGCGGCGCTCAGTGCCTTGCAACAGGCTCTGAGCGCCGCTTCTTTTTTTGTGCTTATTGGTTGAGGAACTTGATAAAGTGGTAAGATTCCACGATCTGGAAATACTTGATGATGCGCGGGTACAGGGGTTCGGCCTTTTCGCCGAACTGCTGCTTCATGCAGTCAGCAAGCTGTGCAACGGTCTTCTGGCCGTCGATCAGCGGCCAGAGATAGCTGCCGGTCTCGTCCAGATGCACCTGTGTGGTGCGCGGTTTATGAAACACTTTTTGCGCGATCGTGTTGAACACACCGGTGTTCTCCACCTCAAGGGTGATAAGGCCGGTGGCTTCGTCTGTGTGCCAGCGCAGGGTTTCCGCCCGCTGCGGAATGAGGTCCAGATAGTTGATGGACTGCTTTTTCTTACTCATCAGTTCTTCTTTTTCTTCATGGAGAAGGCCAGCAGGCATGCGATCATCACGATCATCAGGACCACGCCGCCAATGTTGCCCAGATCAATGCTCAGGGCAGTGCTGATGCCGAACACGGCAAACACAGCCAGCAGGATGCCCACAAGGCCCTCGCCTGCGATCATACCGGCACAGAACAGGGTGCCGCGGGTGGTCTGCTCTTCCTTGAGCTTCGCGTCAACATTCTTGCGGCTGTCCATGAACCAGCGCACAACACCGCCGATCATGATGGAGGTGTTCAGGTAGATGGGCAGATACAGGCCGATGGCGAACGGCATCACGGGGATGCGCAGGACCTCCAGAGCAATGGCAAGGAACACACCGGTGAACACCAGGTTCCAGGGCAGGTTGCCGCCCATGATGCCCTCGACGATCATCTTCATCAGGGTAGCCTGCGGTGCGGGGACCTCGGCACCGCCGTAGCCCCATGCGCTGTCCAGCAGGTACAGCACACCACCGATGGCCAGACCGGCGGCAATAACGCCGATCAGCTCACCGATCTGCTGCTTGACCGGGGTCGCACCCAGCAGGTAGCCGGTCTTCAGGTCCTGAGAGGTATCCGCAGCAATGGCAGCGCAGATGCAGATGACAGAGGCGATGGCCATGGAGCCGATCATGCCCTCGATGCCAACGTTGCCGGTGGCCTTCAGGATCATGGTAGCGATCAGCAGGGTGGCAATGGTCATGCCGGAGACCGGGTTGTTGGAACTGCCGATCATGCCGACCATACGTGCAGAGACGGTGGAGAAGAAGAAGCCGAAGATGACGATCAGCAGAGCACCCAGCGGGCTGACGGGGATGGCCGGAGCCAGCCAGATGATGAGGATGATGAGCAGGATGCCGCCCAGAATAAAGGGCATGGGCAGGTCCTTCTCGGTACGGGAGGTGCCGGAAGCACTGCCGCCCTTCATGCTCTTCATGGCATCACGGAAGGTGGATGCGATCAGAGGCAGGCTCTTGATCAGCGAGATGATACCGCCGGTAGCAATGGCACCTGCGCCGATATACTTGACGTAGTTGGACCAGATGGCGTCTGCACCGCCTGCTGCATACAGATCAGCAATGGTGGTGCCGGCTGCTGCCGGGTACAGGGAGATGTTTGCGCCGAACAGGCAGATCAGCGGGATAATGACCATCCAGCCCACCAGAGAACCGGTGAACATGTAGGAAGCGGTCTTGGGGCCGACGATGTAGCCCACGCCCAGCAGAGCGGGGTACACTTCCATGCCCAGAGCACCCTTGAAGGAGCTGAAGGCCACGGCAATGTCGGCGGGGATCATCTTCAGGCCATCGACGATGAACTTGAAGATGGCTGCCAGACCCATGCCGGAGAACACGGTGGAGGCGTTTGCACCGCCCTCTTCACCGGCCAGCAGAACGTCTGCACAGGCGGTGCCTTCCGGGTACAGCAGGGTGGCGTGTTCCTTGACGATCAGGGCGTTGCGCAGGGGCACCATGAACAGAACGCCCAGAATGCCGCCGCACAGGGCGATCAGGGTGATCTCCAGGATGCTGGGCTTGTCGCACAGGCCCTCTTTTGCCCACAGGAACAGTGCGGGCATGGTGAAGATGGCACCGGCGGCCAGGCTCTCGCCTGCGGAACCGATGGTCTGCACCATGTTGCTCTCCAGAATGGAGTTCTTCTTGAGCAGGACGCGGATCACGCCCATAGAAATGACTGCTGCCGGGATGGAGGCAGAAACAGTCATGCCGACGCGCAGGCCCAGATAGGCATTTGCAGCGCCGAAGACCACAGACAGGATGATGCCCATGATCACAGAGGTCGCCGTCATTTCTGCGGTGATCTTTTCCGCAGGAATATACGGCTTGAAGGATTCTTGATCTTTCATGCTTGCACTCCTTGCGACAGCACAAGCGCCTTGCTTTTGGGGGCAGGGCGCTTGTGCTGTCCGTTTTCCGATTTCCTAAACACGCGCATCCCATCCAAAAGGACGCGCTGGCACATACTCTATTATACTAAAGTATGACTGAATTGGCAACTGGAAATGTACACAAGAAATTTACAAAAAATTCGTTTATTCAAGCATTTTGCGGGAAATTTGGGCAAAAGCGTGCGAAAAAATTCCATATGATCCAAAAACTGTACGCATATGGAGAACAGCTTTGCGGAAAAGAATGCCTTTTAACAGCGTGCGCGCCTGTCCAGAGGAAGGATGGAAAAGCTTTCCTTTTCCCTGCTTTCGGCGGGCCTTGGACAAAGCTGAAAAAAGCCCCGGGTCTTTCCTCGACTGAACCAGCCGAGGAAAATTCCCGGGACGCTCATATATTATAAAGAGTGCTTTTACACGGCCCCATAGATGCCGTGCACCGATACTTCGCCGGTAAAAACGTGCACTTCGCCGCTGTCGGTGCGCACCACCAGACGGCCCTCTTCGTCCACATCGACGGCTTCGCCTGCACCCTGCCCGCCGTCCGGCAGGTCGAAGGTAACCCGGCGGCCCAGATTGACGCAGGCGGCTTTGTATTCCTCCCGGAAGGGGGCAAAGCCATCGCGGGCAAACACATACATGTTGCGGTCAAAGCCAAAGTCAGTCAGGCCCTCGGCCAGCCATGCGGGGTCGGTGGAAAGATCCACCTTTGCGCCCTGCAGCGCCAGCGAGGTGCCGTTGGGCAGACCGGCGGCATCAAAGTAGCTCTGCGGCTGGGCCAGATTGATGCCGATGCCGCACAAAATGCCCCGGCCCTGCTGCTGGTAGCCGTAGCTCACGCCCTCGCACAGGATGCCCACGATCTTTTTGCCGTTGAGCAGAAGGTCGTTGGGCCACTTGATCTGGCAGTCCACGCCGTAGCGCAGCTTGAGCTGGGTGCGCACGGCAAGGCTTGCCAGCAGCGGCAGGGTGGCAGGCTGGGCCAGCGGTTCCCGGATGGCTACTGTATAATACAGGGCCTTGCCCTCGGCGTTCACCCAGCTGCGGCCCAGACGGCCCCGGCCTGCGGTCTGGTTCTCGGTATACACCGCACCCACCGGGCCGAACTCTTCAAAATGCTCCTTCACGTAAGCGTTGGTGCTGCCGCATTCCGGCAGATAGCGCACCTCATTGATGCTCATTGTTTGGGTACCTCTTTATGTTCATAGGCGGTCACTTTGCCTTCGTCCAGCGTCAGGATGCCGTAGGTGTCCGGCCCGGTGTAACACCGGCCACAGGAGCCGGGGTTGAACAAAAACACCTTGCTGCGGGTCTCTGCATGGGGGATGTGGGTGTGACCGAACAGTGCCACCTCGGCACCCCGGGCAGATGCGGCATCTGCCAGCGTATCCAGATCGTATTTTACACCGTACATATGACCGTGGGTGTAAAAGATCACCACGCCGTCAAAGGCGGCAAGGCCGTCGGTGGGTTCCAGTGCACCGTAATCGCAGTTGCCCGCCACCGAGTAGGCCCGCAGCTTGGGGTACAGCGTCAGAGCCAGTTCCAGATCCCGCAGGCCGTCGCCCAGAAAGATCAGGGCATCGATGCTTTTGCTCTCTTTCATCAGCACGCGCTCAATGGCGGCACGTCCGCCGTGGCTGTCGCTCAAAACCAGAAGCTTTGTCACAAAAGGGGTCCTCCTCTATTACCATTTACCTGAGATGCTGTCATTCACCAGCCTGCTGGCCCTGTTGCAATACCAGCAGCTGCTTGTACACTTCGCTTTTAGAATAAGGTGTGCCCTGTGCCGCCGCCTTGGCTGCGGCGGTGGGGCCAAAGCCCTGCCCGGTCAGCTCCAGCGCCCGCTGCGCTGCCTGCTCCAGCGTCAGCTCCTGCTCCGGGTCGGCGGTCTCCGGCGCACCGGCCATCACCAGCACATATTCGCCGCGCGGCTCGTTGGTCTTGTAGTGCTCCACCGCCTCGCCGAGGGTAGTCTTCCAGATATCCTCGTGCAGCTTTGTCAGCTCCCGGCACAGGGTGATGCTGCGGTCTGCGCCAAAGGCATTGGCCAGATCGTCCAGCGTGGTGCGCAGCTTGTGGGGCGCTTCGTAAAAGATGGTGGTGCGCTTTTCCTGCAAAAGCTCAGCCAGCCGCTCTTTTTTCTGCTTGCGGTTCACGGGCAGAAAGCCCTCGAACACCCAGCGGGAGGTGTCCTGCCCGGACACGGCCAGCGCTGTGACGCAGGCGGAAGCCGCCGGTACTGGCACTACCTTGATGCCCCGGGCCAGTGCGTCCCGCACGATCACCTCGCCCGGGTCGGAGACGCAGGGCATGCCCGCATCACTGCACAGGGCACAGCTCTCGCCTGCTTCAATGCGGCGCAGGATGCCCTCACCCTTCTGCAGGGCGTGCTCATAGTAGCTGACCATGGGCTTTTTCAGGCCCAGAAAGTTCAGCAGCTTCATGGTCACACGGGTGTCCTCGGCGGCAATAAAGTCTGCCGCGCCAAAGGTGGCTGCTACGCGCGGCGGCATATCGTCCAGATTGCCGATGGGCGTTGCCACGATATAAAGAGTTCCTGCCATAGTTTACCTCCCATATAACGCCGCACCGGCGCTGATCAACACATCCGGCTCCACCCGCAGTCCGGTTTTGCGGTTCTTCTGCGCTTCCACAAGGAAGAGCCATGGCGCGCCGTCCGCCTTGTTCTTTACAAAGGCCAGCCGCTTCGGCTCCAGCCGGTTGACCCGCAGCACCGCCAGCACCTCCGCCAGCCGTTCCGGCCGGTGGCACAGCGCAAAGCGCCCGCCGTCCTTCAAAAGGCGGAACGCACACTGGCACACATCGTCCAATGTGCAGGTGTTCTCGTGCCGGGCAAGGGCGTGGGCTGCGTTTTGGCTTTGGGGCCCATCCGTGAAATAGGGCGGATTGCACGCACACACGTCAAAACTGCCCTCGCCCTGCCGGAAAGCGCGCAGGTCGGCACAGACAGGCTCAATGTGCCCGATGTCCTGCTCCTGCACCGCAGCGGAAAGCAGAGCGCTGCCCTCGGGCTGGAGCTCCAGCCCCATGCAGGGGCCCCGGTGGCCGCGGTCGTGCCATTCCAGCGCCACGATGCCGCAGCCGGAGCACAGGTCTGCGACCTTCTGGGCGCGCTTTGGCTCACAGAAACGGGCCAGCAGCAGCGCGTCGGAGCCAAAACGATGCTCCGGCGAGCAATAAACCATAGTTCTATTATACAAGACTTCGGTAGAATGTTCCATAGATAAGTGTGCCGTACCCTCTCAAAAAAATGCGTGGAATTGCTCGGGGAATTTGTGCGAATTACTGCAAAACAAAAAAGCAGCAGACCTGCTTTGGACAGGCCTGCTGCTTTTGATGCGTTTTTTGTGCAGCTGCTAAAATTATTCAGCAGTGATAGCACCGGTGGGGCAAGCACCCTCGCAAGCGCCGCAGTCGATGCAAGCGTCTGCGTTCACAGAAGCAACACCATCAACGGTGATAGCGCCAACCGGGCAAGCGCCCTCGCAAGCGCCGCAGCCAACACATGCGTCAGAAACCTTGTGTGCCATAATAAACTCTCCTTTTTATCTCCGTGCCCGAAGTATTGTATGAAGAGTCATGTATGGCACGGCTGTGCATGTCTCTCCGGAAATCATATCCTTGCCTGCATTTTAACAAAGCAGGTGAGAAAAGGCAAGACTAACCGTGACCCGAAAAACACAAAAGTCTGTTTTTTGTTGGGTTGCACAAAAGCACAGGCTAACTTATGGCCAAATTTGCAGGAGTTTTTTGGCAAAAATCACGAAGAACAGTTAGTTTTAGCAGACTAACCCTTCAGAACCTCCGGCGCGTCCCTCACTCCTTTTCGGCAGCGCGCTTCCGGCCGCAGCCGCCGCCCGCGCAGCGCTTTTCGCCATCGTCGGAGGAAGCCACCACCGGGGCCGGGTTGCGCACGCCGGAGTAATCGTCGTCCGGGTCCGGGCGGCGGGGCGCACGCTTGCCGCCGCTGATATATTCGCACACACCCACCTTATAGTAACGGGGCGAGAGGCTCTCGGTGCCGCAGCGCACCCGCAGGTAGCCGGAAACCGGGTTCACCTCCAGCACGGTGCCAAGACCGTCCGGCGTGCGCACGGTGCTGCCCACCATGGGCATGATGCTGTTCAGGTACTCGTAGGCGCTTTCCTCGTAGGCAAGGCAGCACATCAGCCGGCCGCAGGCACCGCTGATCTTGGTGGGGTTCAGCGAAAGGCCCTGCTCTTTTGCCATCTTGATGGAGACGGGCTGGAAGTCCTTTAAAAAGCGGCTGCA
>QWCB01002189.1_pt1 | contig 16808 bp, 8 predicted proteins | sample 1972511 | NCBI WGS metagenome assembly QWCB01 (sample SAMN09866719, study PRJNA288562) | Human gut metagenome isolate term5_stool, whole genome shotgun sequencing... | isolation source: gut | host: Homo sapiens | place: USA: California
CGCACGGTGTAAAGACGATTTACGACCCGTGTCCCCGGGGCTGGAAGGTGATGAGCAGCCAGGCCTGGATAGCGCTGACAGACAATGAAACACCCGATGCCGTAGTGGCTACGACGATGCGCGGAATCCTGCTGGACAATAAGTGGTATTTTCCGCTGACCGGAGGTGCGCAGCATGTGCGCAACTCGGATGGGGGATCCAATGGCTATACCGGAAGTTGCGGTGTGGAAGTTTGTACGGCTTATTACATGGATGGCCCTGATTATTCCCCCTGGGGGCGGGTCGGAGCTTTCAAGGCTGCTCCGAACTACAAAGAAGGAGACAGTGTCACCTGTCAGTCTCAGAATACCTATTCCGACCGAGGGGCGTCGGTTCGCTGCATCCGGATTGACGAGTAGCAGACCTGCAACGGAAAAAGCAGCGGCATCGGAAGATGCCGCTGCTTTCGTATGGATGCCGACCGCCGTTTACAACAGAAATCCGACCGAAAAGAGAAACGTGTCGTTGAGCGGGTTGAATTTGTTACCGCCGAAACGCCATGCGGCGTCGCACCGCACGGGGCCTGCAATGAATCCGCAACCCAGCGAGGCGTAGTTGCCGGCGCCTTTGTTCTTCTGACCGAGGTGGTATCCGCCGCGCACGACACCGTGCCGGAAAAAGGTGTATTCGGCTCCTGCGGCCAAACCGGTGATTCCTCCCCGGAACTGGTGGCCCAGATCGAGGGCGATGCCGAGCACATGGTTCGGGCGGAAAGGCAGGTGAAGCGAGCCTCCGAGCGAGCCGCGTGTCGGCAGGCCGTAGCGCTCTCCGTCGGAGGCTTTCACATTGGGGCCGATGTCGGCCAGCCGCAGTCCGACGATCCAACGGGCGCCCTTCACGGCACGGAGCGTTCCGCGGTAGGCCGCACCGATGTCGAACGAGACGCCCTGCATCGGTTTCTCCCCGAATCCCTGATCGGAACGGACGTAACGGACCGTCAGCGAAAACGCTAGATTCCGGCCGATCCGACGGCCGTAGCCGACCTCCGCCGAAAGGTCTTGCGGACGGGCTGTTCCGGCGGGAAATCCCTGTTCGTCGGTCAACCCGACCGAAGGTCCGCGGAAATAACGCACTCCGGCCAACAGGGCGTTCCGCGAGTCGGGAGTATAAAATCCCCCCACGCCGTAAAGCACATTGGCGCTGTCGAAAGCCGTATTCCAAGGTCCGGAGAACAGAGTGCCTCCGGCATGTCGTTCGCCGATGAGACTTAACGCGGCATTGGCGTAAACGGCCAACGGATTGTCCGTAACTGCTGTCGCGGCCCCTGCCATACCGGCTGTACGGGCATTGGTTTCCAGGCCGAGGAACGGCATGATCCCGGCATCAGAGGTCTGGGCTTGCGCCGCATAACCGCCTGTCGCGAAAAGAAATGTCGCGGAAAAGTATCTGATTGATTGACAGATAGACATGGTGTTTGCGGTTATCGTTTGATGATATGGCTGTTGAGTTTGCGGCCGCGGCACTCGACCGTGCAGCTGTAAGTCCCGGGAGAAAGCCCGGATACGTCGATGCGCCCCGTGTTACCGTTGTCGCTGGCGCGGATCGAAACCTGCGTAGCGAGCACCTGCTGCCCCGCCGCATTGTGGAACCGGATGGGAAAATCGCCCTCGGCGTCCGGAATGCGTACGTTGAGTACATCACGGCATGGGTTGGGGAAAAGCTCCATCGCAACGCCCGTACCGTCGACGATCACCTGGAATTCCGAAGTCGCCGCGGCGCCGTCGAGGTCTCTTGCCGTTACGGTCAGCGTCGTGCAGCCCGCGGCGCAGGGCCGTACGAGCAGTTCCGAATTCTGTACGCGGCACTCCACGACCTTTTCCGCGGAAGGCGAAACGAAGTAGGAGAGCCGATCGCCCGGAGCATCGGCATCGGTAAAATAAAGTTGAAGATCGATGCTCCTGCCCGCTTTGTCGTCACTTTGCAGAAAGAGGTTCGAAATGGGAACGGTTGCCTCGGGCGGGGTATTTTCCCCGGTCCGGACGGAGATGACGGCCGGGCGGGACGGAACGCCCGACGGACTTCGGCCGACGATTGCCAAGCAATAAATTTGCCGCGGTTCCAGCCCCTCGATTCGGCAGGCAAAAGTTTCACCGAGACTCGCATCGGAAGCAAAAGTGTGTCTGACGGCCGTAGCAGGAATGTCGTCGACCGTAGCGGCCGAAAATGTCCGGGTGTCGATGTAAACGTCGAATGATGAGACCGGACGCTCCAGATAGCATCGCGGAACACGCCACGACAGTTCCGCATGGGTGCGGTATCCCGAAACCGCAATCGTACGTTCGTCGACCGGATCCGGCCGGGTATCATAGAAAAGAACGTATTCGGCATCGACCAGTCCGTTACCGAGCATTCCGGCATACTCGGGATTGATCGTTTCCGTAAACTGCTTTCGGCCCGAACCCACGAGTATTTCCCGCAATTTCTCGCTGGTGAACCCCGGTCTTTGCACACCGAATGCGGCGACAGCCAAGGCCGCAATGCCCGAAACCTGTGGCGCGGCCATCGAGGTTCCTGCGGAGTAACCGTAACCGCCGTTCGTCGTGGTGCTGAAAACGCGAAATCGTTCGTCGCCGGTAGCATGGCCGCCCAAAGCCGCGAGATCGATCCACGAACCGTAGTTGGACCCGGCGACCTTACGGCCGTCGATGCCCAGCGACGCTACGGCCACCACTTTCTCGTAGGCTCCCGGGAACACCGGGTCGGAAATGCCGTCGTTGCCCGCGGCAAAAATGACGATGCCGCCTTTCATGGGACCTGTCTGATTGCCGTTCTCATCGCACCCGGCATACTTGATAAAATAGTCAATGGCTGCTTTGCCCGACTGCGACAAGTCCGGAAGACCGGGGACATAAGTCCAGCTGTTCTGGCTGATGACGGCCCCATGGTCGGCCGTCCAGACCATGATCTCCTCGATCGTCGCGGCATCGCGTCCCGGTTCGTCGAAAATCTGGCAACTCATCAGCCGCACACCGCTTCCGGGCGTTCCGTCGCCCCCCGCGATGCCGCAGACGCCGATGCCGTTGTTGTTGACGGCGCCGATCGTACCTGCGACATGCGTGCCGTGGCTGCTGGGAGTGATCTCCGTATTATGGCGGCAGAAGTTGTAGCCGCAGGCGCCCTGTCCGTCGCGCCAGATATTCGCTGCCAGATCGGGATGCGTATAGTCGATGCCGCCGTCCACCACGGCGACGACGACGTCTTTATGTCCGGTGCTGACGCTCCATGCCGGAAAAATGTTGAGGTCGGCCACGGCCGTCGATCCGACCGCAGCGCCCACCCGGTGGTAAATCCACTGATTGACCAGCAGCGGATCATCGAATCCGGGGATTGCGACATTGTCCGAACCTGAGGTGCGGCTGAAATCAGCTTGCGAGACCGTCGCCCCGGCGGGAACCATACGCGGAACAGGTTCGATGCACTCGACTTCGTCCACCCGGCCGAAGCGTTCCATGGCCTCGGCGACAGAAATCGCCCCGGAGAAATGAACGTCGTACCACAGATGAAGTCCGGCCCTGCGGCGGCGTTCGCGGAAACGGTCGCCATTGGAAAAGACACGCTGTACGGCAGTTGCCCCGGCACGGGTGGCGGCGGCATCGAATGCAGCGATTCCCGAGCCGGAACCGCTGCGGGTAAAGGCACGGGTGTCGAGTTCGGCTGCTGTTTCGCGCAGCTTAATACGGAATACGCCGGGTATGTAAAACTCCTGCATCGGGGTTTGTCCGACGCCGGGAGCCGGGCCGGATTCCGGGTCTCTGGTACAGGCCGTCAGCAGGAGGAGCGTCAGAAAGAAAGAGAAGTGTTTCATCGGTTTTAAAGGAAAAAGGTCCGGAGCCGGCAGACGGCATCCGGACCGAATAAACATTTCTTAAGGATCACGGAACCAATTTGATGTCGAGAAACGAGTCGGTGCAAACGTAACAATCCGATGCCGAGGTAGGTCCCAATTGCCATTTGAAGGTTTGCACCGTCTGGTTCGGGAGTCCGAACAATTCACCCCGGAACGTGTAGGGGGCGTAAAACTGCATGATGCCGTCCGGCAGATAGATGACGCTGACGGGATCATTGGCTTCGACCGTTTCGTAGACCGGTTTCCCATGTTCGTCCACCTTCGGCCGTCCATAATCGTCGAAGGCCTGTTGGCGATAACTGTAGCGGAACGACCAAACTTTGCTGGCGGCATATTGCCGGAAATTGGTCGTCAGCGTCGCGTTGGGCCGCGTGAGTGTCCCGATTTGTTCGCCATTGGCCATTACCTTGAATTCGGTCTCGGTGATCGCCAATTGGCTGCTGCGGATGGTTTCGAGGTAACTCTCCGGCGTGTATTGTCCCGAAAGCGGCGTCATGCGAATCCGGTTGCCGGTTTTAATGCCCCGCAGAATGATTTCATCGAAAGCCGGAGAGAGCGACATGAACGTGAATTCGTAATCTCCTTTCCATCCTTGGTAGCCGGCGCCGTTGTCTCCGGGAAACGAGAAGAAATGCAGGTAATCGTTATGGGTCGCAAATTTCAGCATGGGACCGGTCGAGAATTCGACCCGATATTCCGATTCCGTCCGCAGCGGGTCGGCTTCGACGAAAGTGCTCCCCTCGAACCAGGCCTTAACCATACGGTCATCCTGGAATTCGACGATATAAATCCAACCGCCATAACCGAGATTCTCGTCAGGGAAATACTCCATCACCCATGTCTTCCCGGCCTGCAATGCGAATTTGTAGCGTTCAAGCGTCTGCTCGATCCGGGTCGAGGTCGACTCGCTGAAGTTATTTTCCGAATCGTCGCATGCAACGGCTGAGAATAACAGCCCAGCCAGCAGTAATATATTGATTCTCTTTTTCATACATTCAGTTTAATCTTCAAGATTTGTCCAGTCGATGTCTCCGAGTTCGGAAAGACGGCGCAGGTAGATGTCGCTCCACTTCGCAACGTCCACGCCAAAATCGTCGCGGAGCCATGCGATGAGAATCGAGCGCTTCTTCTCGATTTTGGCGCGGCCGTCCGCGCTTTCGATCGAGGAGAGCATTGCCTCCCACTCCTCCTCGCTCATGCTGATCAGGCGTCCGCCCGTTTCGGCGATGTCCTCTGCGGGACTCGAACGTGCATACTTCGAAACGAAGCCCAGCTCCATGTAGTCATTACCGCTTTGGGCATACTTGTCACCCACATAATCGCTTTGCGTAATGGTATCGTAGTCGCTCGGTACGGGATATGTACCATCGAGGATATGCATGAACTCATGAAGCATCGTTCCGGCGATTCGTTCGCTGTCCTTTTCCCGGTCGAAAAATTTTACGCCGAGAACATTGATTTGAAGGCCATTTTCAGCCGATGCCAGCACGGTGTTCCCGGTGCTGCTGATCTCAAAACTGCCCACCAAATAGAGTACCCGCGGGAAATAACTCTTTGCGAAGAGCAATGGATCTTTCTGATCGGACATCAGTTCCGCCATGGCGTCAAGCGTCGAGTATTTGATCAGTTTGGCCACCTCGATCGATTTGTCCACGGGCGGCGGCGAGACCCAGTAGTTGAAGTGGGTTTCGCGGTCAGGCATGCGGTATTCGAAACGAATGTTGTAAGGTTCCGTATAGTGCCGGTCGAGCCAGAAATCGAACTCGGTCTTTTCCTCGGCGGGATCGACAAAGATGCTTTTGCCGTCCGGTTCGTCCTTGTCGCATGAGGTCGTTGCGCCTGCGACAAGCAGAAGCAAGAACAGGGATATGATTGTCGGTTGCATAATTCAATATAAATATTTGGCGAATTGGTTATTGGCAGAACGGATGGTCAGGACGATTCTCATTGCGGGGATTCGCCTCCAATCCGGCTGTGATAACCTCTTGAGGCAGTTGGAGCGCACGTCGAAGATCTTTCTCGCCGAGCGTGGCCGCAACAGTGAATCCGGTTGTATTGTCATCGTTGTAGGCCGAGTCGTCGAAACGATCAATCACGATGCCGTAGCGTTTGATGTCCCCCCAACGCAGTCCGTCGGCGATGGTCTCAATGCGGCGGCAAAAGAGCGTGGTCTGAATAAGGTGCTCCTGTTCACCAGCCTCGACTGTAAAGCCGTGGGGATGGAGCGGCTTGCGCGATGTCGGCTCCAAAGCGGTGTATTCGGCGATGTATCGATCCGATGACGGATCACCGTAGACCTCGGCGATGCGTTCGCGGGTCAGAGATTCGATGCCGTTCTGTCCGACCAGATAGAAAGAGCCGATCCAGGCATTGAGGTCGGCAACTGCCTTGTCGTACTCCTTGAGATGGACATAGGCCTCTGCACGGCTCAACACCGTTTCATTGGTTGTGAACGCCACCATCGTCGAACGACCGATTCCTACGCCGGTTACCGGGTCGGTTACCTCCCACTGGTTGGGCCATTTGGGCATGTAGATCTTGTTGACATCGTTGTCCTGCCAAATGAAAGGAGGATGCTGGTAGACCTTTTCGATGCAGTTGTCCTTCCACCGGTCCCACGGACCGCCCATCGGCCGCTTCGCGCGGTAGGTCTCCCTCTTGGCGACGCGGTAGTTGTGAGTGAAGCGCGCGCCGGAGTTGCTCCAGGCGTTAAAAAGCGATCCGTTACCGGTCACCATGGGAATCATCAGCAGGTTGAACGAGTGTCCGACGCTGATGTAGTCGAGGGTACGGACCGAGCCGTCCCAGGCCAGCTGCTTGACTGCCGCCCAGTCGCGCATGACGGTCGAAGGGGCACTGCCGAGGACCTCGGAGGCGTATTCGACCACCTTTTCCCACTTCAGATAATAGAGGTTGAAGCGCGTGGCAAAGGCATAGGCGGCGCTGCGGTTGAAGTGGTACTTCGGAACCGCATAGTTGGCATCGCTGACCAGAGGAAGCGCCTCCTCGATATCCCGGTCGATTTTCTCATATACCTCCTTGAGATTGTCCCGGTGATAAACCGGATTGAGCGTCGTTTCGGGAGCTTCCATGTAAGGGACTCCCAGGTATTCGCCACTTTTTTCAGGATGATAAGGGAGACAATAGAGCATCGTGAGGCAAAAATGCGAATAGGCCCGGCAAAGCAGGGCCTCGGCTTTGGCCGGAAGCAATTCTTTGGGCGTACCCTGTTTTTCGATCGCTTCCAGAGCGGTGTTGGCTGCGGCAATCGCGGAGTAGTAGGCCTGCCAGGTATTTTTGTTGCTATCGTTCTCGGCCTCGTTCATGTCCATCCAGTAGCTGTTGTGCTCCAGCAGCAGGCTGGTGTTAGGATTGTTCGCTCCCATGTCGTCGCAGTTGTCCGATGCAATTTCGCACATGCGGGTGAAACTGCGTGAAGGATAGGCCGACACGAGCAGCCGGTTGATTTTGTCCGGCGTATCGAGCTCAGTACGGTTGTCGGGCAGTTCGTCGAGGAAATCGTTGCAGGCAGCGAGTGTGAGCGAACCGGCGCCGAGAAGCATTATGCGTGATATCAGTTGTTTGATTTTCATGGCGGAGCGGGTTTAGAAGCTGACACGAAGCGTCAGCGTGAATTGTTTGGGCATCGGTACTGCAACACCTCCCGTATTGAAAAACTCGGGATCCTGGCCTTGCAGCTTTTTGTCCGAATAGATCAAAAACGGGTTGGTTGCCTGGAATTTGAGCGACAATCCGCTCATGCGCAATTTCGAAGAGACCGATTGCGGAAAATCGTACGAGAGTGAGATCTCTTTCATGCGGATGAAATCGCCTTTGGCGACCCGTACATCAGAGTAATTGTAGGCGCTGTACGCGACGTAGAGATTGGAAATATCGTTATTCTGTCGCGTGCTGGCGATAACCGGGACATTGGTCCGTCGTTCGTCGCCGGGATTGAGGTAGCGATTGGCGAATTCCCGAGGCATGGCCGTCAGATCGGAATAACCGTTCGAGAAAATCGGATCGAGACGGACGACGTTTCCAAAGGAGTAGGTCATGAAGAGGTTGAGCGTGAATCCCTTCCACTTAAAGATATTACCCAGGCTGCCCGTGATGGTAGGATCGACAGGACCTTCATAGACGAGGTTGCTCATATTCACAGTCTCCTGGAACTGGATGTTCGTTGAGGTAATGCTGCCGTCAGCAGCGAGGAACGTCGGGATGCCCATCTCGTTAAGTCCCTTGAATTTCAGGGAAAAGAGCGAACCGCGCGGCGTACCCTCCATCGAGTAACCTGTGCCGGTGATATAATCGATCATGCGCGTCATGGTTTTGAGTTTGGTTACCTCGTTGTCCATCCAGGCAAAGATGAAATTGGTCTGCCATTTGAAGTTTTTACGTTCGATATTGCGGGTGAAAAGCGAAAGTTCCACACCCTGCGATTTCATCTCCGCGACATTACCCTGCTTATCCACGGCACCGCCCAAACCCATTGTTACAACGTTGCCGATCAGGTCGAAATTATTGCGTCGGTAGGCGTCCATCGAGAGAGTGATGCGGTCGTCGAGGAATCCCATGTCGAGGCCGACATTTAACTCATGCTTTTTTTCATAGGTCAGTTCCGAATTCTCAGGAGCTGAAATACTCAATGCAGGTTCCCGGATTTCAGTCGCACCACGCCACGGGTTCAGCGGATAGATCGTAGCCGTGGAGTTATTGACCCATGTGGGGCCCCGGTCGGCAGTGAGGCTGTAAGAGAGTCGCAGCGCAAGGCTGGAGAAGGCCGGACGCAACGATTCGAAGAATGACTCCTGGTCGATGCTCCACTTGCCGGCGATATTCCAGGTCGGCAACCAGCGCGCCTTACGCGATCGGCCCAACCGGTTGGAACCCTCGTAACGGAGCGTACCGTTGATCGTATAGCGGTAGTCGTAGGAATAGGAGAATGTGCCGGCGAAGGCGGCGTTGCGTTCCCGTGTATTGGACAGGCTGTAATACTGGGTGTTTTCCTCCAGTTGTTTCTTAAACAGATCCAGGATGTAGAACGGCGTTTCGCCCATGTCGTATTGCAGGCCCCAGCCCTGGAACGAGGTGGCGCGGCGGTCGATGGCATTGACTTCCACAATGCCGAACAGATTCAGAATGTGCTTGTCGTTGAACGTGTCGTTGTAGCTGATCGAAGCCCGGAAATCGCGGCTCTTGGCGCGGAAGTCGCTCCGTTTGTAGATACCACCCTGGGGAAGGATCGAGTATTTGTCACGGTTCGGCTCATCGGGATTGTCGTAAAGGTAGGGATTGTTGCTCTGAATGATTGAGGTGGCCATCGAACGGTAGGCCTGCGCCTGGTTCGAACTGTCCTCGATGTGATGCTCGGTGCTCGAAGCCTGATATTTGATTGCCCCAAGGGCCGAAACTTCGACTTTCGGAGTAATCTTCCATTTGAGTTCAGCCTGGAATTTTACGTCGCTCACGTTCAAGTCCATATAGTTCTTGGACAACTCGTCCTTGATGTTGAACGGAGTGTAATTGCGTGTGTAGAATTCATCAGGGTCGAGCGTGCGCGACGAACGCAATGCATAGGAGTAGGGGTTGATGTCGAAATCGCGTTTGACGGTTCCGAACACAGGGTCTACCTCCGACGAGAGCGATCCCGGTGCACGCTGTTCGCGGTACGAAGCGTTGCCGATGAGGTTCAGCGTCAGCTTGTCCTTGAGAATGTGCTGCGTGGTATTGACCAGAAGCGTGTAGCGGTTCACCTTGCTTTGGATGCTCCATCCCGGATCGACCATCGCACCGACGGAAGCGTAATACGAGCCTTTTTCACTGCCCGAGGAGATGCTGGCCGAGTGGCTGTGCTGAATGCTGTTGCGGAAGAGTTCCTTGAACCAGTCGGTATTGCGGAACTCCGCCTGTCGCAGGTAGGCGTTGCGCCCTTCGGGGGTGTTCAGCACGGCGAACTGCCCTGTGGCAGGGTCGTAGGTGTTGATCAGTTGCGACAACTTGCCGTAGACGCCGCTTTCCGAGCGGTAAACGGTATTGGCATAGTTGAGCCATCCCTTGTCGTACATCTCCTGGTAGACGGCCATCTGCTCTTGCGAATTCATGATGTTGAAGTTCGAGTAGCTGGGAACCATACGCATCGTGAATTCGCCGGTGTAACTGACTTTCGTAATACCGGGCGTGCCTTTCTTCGTGGTGATGACGATGACTCCGGCCATGGCGTGGGCGCCGTAGATCGAGGTTGCCGAACCATCCTTGAGAATCTGGAAACTCTCGATGTCATCGGCGTTAAGTCCGGCGATGGCCGAACTGATGAGCGTCGTGGCGTCGCCCGACGACAAGGAATTGGCGTCGACGTTGATCACATCCTCCATGATCACACCGTCCACCACCCACAACGGCTTGGAGTCTCCGAAGATCGACGTAGCGCCGCGAATGCGGATTTTCGGGGCGGCGCCGAAAGTTCCGGAAACGTTTTGCACGGACACGCCGGCAGAACGGCCTTCAAGACCGCGGCTGATTTCACTGATGCCGTCCAGTTTGACATCCGAGGCCAATAGTTGGTCCGTGGCTCCGGTGAAGATACGCTTGTCCATCTTTTGCATACCGGTCACTACGACCGATGCGATTTCTTGTGCGCTCGCTTTGAGTATGAAATCCATGCGGTCGGCATCGACCTTCTTCTCGACCGGATCGTATCCCAGAAAGGAGACACGCAGTACGGCTCCGGAGGGGACATTTTTGAGTGTATAAAGCCCGTCGATCGCTGCCGTGGCGGCATTGTTCGTGCCGACGACCTGGACGACGGCGCCCGTCAGCGGCGTACCGTCCTCTTCGGATACCGTGCCTGTTACCACGCGGTTCTGTGCCGAAGCCCGGCACACCACTGCCATGGCGAGCAGAATGAGTATGGTCAGTTTTTTCATTGGTCAGTCATTGAAATTCTTGGTTCCGGGGCGCAGGCAGGGCCGCGGTCGGCAAAAGTCGCGGCCCGCCCGCTGCATTCGGAGTCGGTTAGTAGTTTTTGGAAAGTTCCAGTGCGTTGGTTAAACAGAGCTGCCCGGTAAACGACCAATACCGGTCGTTGTTCTCCCAGAAACAGAGCGTCTTGGCCTCCCGGCCATTGCCCTGGCCGTTATCGCTGAACACGAGCTGGATCGTGCCTGCATTTTCATCGAAGACAGGTTCCGCCGCCCAGGCGACCACGCCCGCCTGTGACCAGATATAGTTGCCTTGCCCGTTATTCGGGCCATTGAAATGGAGGGTGTAGAACTTTGTTCCCGAAAAACCCAGTTCCTGACCGGTCTGAATGACCACTTTGCCATCGGCGAACTCCGCCGTAAAGGGATAATCCTTGAGTGCGGGATCGTTGATGGTGACCTTGTACGAATATTGATTTTCCTTGGCGGAGAATGTGACCGACGAGAGATTCTGGATGCTCCCGGCAAAAATATCGGTTTTGGTTACGTTCCACGTGCCGAGCAGGAAATCATAGGTGCTCTTTTTAGGTTGTATAAGCGTAACGATCACCGGATCGCCTTCTTCAGGTGTAAACTCCGCGCGCCCCTTCACCTCGACACGGCTCGACGCCTTGTTCGATGTGAAACTGACGCTCGCGCCGTCTTCGCTCTTCGAGAACGAGAACGCGTTATTCGGGTTCTCTGTGAGTTTTACATCGTAGACTCCGGAGCAGGTTACCGCAACGGAGAGCGTGCGGTCCGTATCGGAGAAGATGAGCGTCGAGGGTACAACGACAAGCCCCCTGAATTTATCCTGAACAACGTTGATCAGCAACGGCTTGAGTCCTTCCGCCTTCACGGTGACCGTGGCTGAACGCTCCTCTGAGCCCGTATACGCAAGAACGTTGAAATTGACGGTCGAGCCGATGACTGCAGTACGACACCACGATTCGCTCGACTCCGCCGTTACATCCCGGCCACCGGCATCTACAATAGCACTGGCAAGACCGCCCTTGTAGTCGAATTTTTCACGCGTAATACTTCGGAGTGAAACAGATGTAGGATCGTCATCCTTCTCGCATCCGGTCAACAAGGCCAAGGAAGCCAGCAAGAAAAGTAAGTAATGTTTCATATGGGTAATTTTGGGTTGGTTGATTCCGCATTGTCAATCCTGGCCGGCTGATACTGCGACCTGCCGAATTCAATGTAAAATTACTGAATCCGGGATTCCGTGTTGAAAAATATCGTTCACTTTTACGATAAAATCGGCTCGGAGGCCCCGGGAGTTGAGAAATGGCTCATTCTGCCCCTGGCTACTGCGTTCCGGGGTCCTGCTTTTCGAGGAATTCCGTCGGAAGAACCCCGAACTGCTTGGCAAAACATTTGGCGAAATAGGACGACGAACTGAAACCGGTAAGAAATCCGATTTCGGTAATGCGGTATCGGCCTTCAATGATCATCCGTTTCGCCTCGTTCAAACGAATGAGTTTCATAAAATCGTTTGGCGTCAAGCCCGTAACGGCTTTCAGTTTTCGGAAAATCAGCGTGCGGCCCATCGCCAACTCACGAGCAAGAAGTCCCACGGACAAATCCGGATTCCGCATATGGGCGATGATCACGTCGCGGCATTTAAGGATGAACTCTTCGTCCAACCGGTTCTGTTGAGAACCCGTATCGAATTCGGTCATGAATTTGCCTGCATAGAAGCGCCGGATTTCATCACGCGTACGAAGCAGGCTGGAAATCTGCGCTTTGAGCTGGTCAGGCGAGAACGGTTTCTCGATATAGGCGTCAGCGCCGCATTCGAAACCCTCGATTTTAGAGCTTATGCCAGTCCGAGCCGTGAGTAAGATCACAGGGATATGGCTTGTGGAAATGTCGTTTTTGATACGCCGACAGAGCTCTATTCCATCGATATCGGCCATCATGATGTCGCTTACGACCAAATCGGGATCGTTGTTTCGAAGCAGGTTGAGCGCCTGGCTCCCGCTATCCGTTGAGATAACAAAATAATCGTTTCCGAGCACCTTGACCAAAAAATCGAGGATATTGCTGTCATCATCTACAACCATGACTGTATGGCGGACCGTCATATCGGAGGGCCGTTGTATCGCCAGGTCCGTTCCGGGTTCTTTCTGAAGCTGCGATTGCCCGACGGTTTCCGTATTGAGACGTGTCTCCACACGAATATCCATCTTTTCGCTCGCAGGTTCAGGGATGAATGCCGTCAGCAGCGCTCCGGATTTGCCGTCCGGACGTTCTGTCGCCGTAATTGTTCCGCCCATCAGGCGGATGAAGATTCGGCACAGATGCAAGCCAATTCCGACTCCGGACGCGAATCCGTTGTTCCGAGTTTGGTAAAAAGCTTCGAAAACCTTTTCCCGCTCTTCAGCCGGGATACCGGGACCGTCGTCCCACACTTCCATCACAAGACCGTCGTCTCTGCGATCGATGCAAATGTGGATTTCTTCTGCGGCGAAACGCAGAGCGTTAGACAACAGGTTGCTTATGATTTTGGTCAGCGCCTCTCGGTCGGTGATTTGCATCAGGCGATCAGGGATCTCTTCGATCAAACGGATGCGCCGCTGTTGTGCCGTGGGACCAAACATAGCCAATTGTTCTCGGACGAGTCGGCCGACATCGCAGATATCGTAGCGGAGTTTGTATTTGTTCGAATCGATCTTTCGGAAATCGAGCAGTTGGTTGACCAGCGAATGAAGCCGGTGGTAATTTTGCTTGATAACAGCCAGATACTCTCCGTCCTCCTCGGAAATCCGATGCGATTTCATGACTTGTTCCAGCGGCCCAATAATCAGGCTCAAAGGAGTTCGGATCTCATGGGTAATATTGGTAAAGAAACTGATGCGTTGCTCGTAGAGATTCCGTTCGTTCTCGCGTTTGACCGATTCGATCTTCTCTCGCTGCTGTTGCTCGGTACGCCGCATCCAGTAATACAGACCGACAGCGATTACGATAAGCGTCAGTACCACGTAACCTGCCAAAGCACCTTTTGACCGGAAAAACGACGGCTGGATACGAATCCAGAGTTTCGTCTCATCAGAATTCCATTGCATGTCGCCGTTGCCAACCTGCACCCGAAAACAATATTCTCCGGGACGCAGGTTATTGTAGTTGACCGAAGCGTTCCGGCTATCGGTCATGGACCAATGATCGTCGAGTCCGTCGAGTCGGTAACGGTAGCGGCAATCTCCCGGAAAGAGGTAGGTTGGCGAAACGAAACGGAATCCCACCGAGGTCTGGCGGTGCGACAGCGTGATCTTCCGGGTGTATTCGACAGGAATCGAAAGCGGCGAGCTTCCGTCTTCCGCATGGGATACAGGCAGTCCGTTAAGCGAAAATCGGGTGATTATGACCGGATAGAGGTTCAAGTTGCCCATGATGTCATGGGGGGGGGTGAACGTACATATACCATCGGTCGTACCCAGCACGATGCGCCCGTCGGAAGTGAGGATACCCGAATTGGACATAAATTGTTCGGTGTGAAGCCCGTCGGCGCGCGAATAACGTTTCAATTGTCCAGTTGCGGGATAAAAGACGATCAGCCCCCTGTCCGTCGTGATCCAGAGTCTGTCGTTTTCAGGGATGATCCGCTGAATGATCTTACTGGGCAGAGGCAAGGTTTCATGGCGAACGAAACCGTCCTTTTCGTTATAACTGCAAAGTCCGTAACCGTTGGTTCCGATCCACAACCGGTTCGTGCGGTCGACGGCAAGCGTGTTGACCGCATTGCGGCTGATCGTCGCAGGGTCGTCGGGATCGTACCGGTAGTGCTGCAGGAGGTCGGTACGGGCATCGTAGGAGTAGAGGCCGTCTTCGTTCGTCGCGATCCAAAGACGGCCAGCATGATCCTCCGTAATGTCTGAAATACGCACCTTGGGGTCGCGTGTCACAAAACGATCTTCAAACCGGTCGTAATAAAAAAGCCCCACGGAAGTTCCGGCCCAAATGCGGCCGCTGCTGCTCCGGAATAGGACGAAGACACGAGAACTGGGATCCGACGGATCTGCAAGATAGGATTTCACGGTTCGGCTTTTCAAGTCCACGGCTTCGATACCCCGTTGGAAAGCGGCGATCCAGAGCGTTTGGTCATCGACAAGCATTGAAAAGACGTTGTAAATGGCAGTCCCAACGTTTTGAGCCGTGCGGTACGGAACGACCGTGCCGGCATGTCTGTCGAAGAGCAGGATGCCGTCATTTTCGTTTCCCAATAGATACTGCCCGTCTTTCAGTTCACAGACCGCGCTGACGACCTTACCCCGGTCGGAACTATCGTTCTTTCGTGTGGCATAGCAAGTGAAGCTGTTACGGGCCGGGTGAAATTCTACACCCTCATAACAAGATCCGAACCAGAAATTTCCTTCGCGGTCGTATAGAAAAGAGAAGATGTTGCAACACTTGGTACGCATGAAGGGAACTTCAGTGTCCTCTATGGGACGAAGTTCCGATTCAGAAATACGGTAGAGTGTCGCACCACTGTTCGCACAGACAAGCAATTCGCCCGGCGCCCGCTCTGCCAGGCAGTGGATACGTTGCAATCGGCCCTCCCCATTCCTATCGTCATAATTGGTGAAACGGCCTGTGCTCCGGTCGAAGCGATCAAGACCGGAACTTACCGTCCCGAGCCACAACGTGCCGTATGAATCTTCTGTGATGGCATCGATCGAATTATCCGAAATGCAATTCCGTCCGTCTGTTTCCTTCCGGTAATGAGTGAAGCATCCTGTCTGCTTGGAAAAAGCGCACAACCCTTCGCTGTAAGTTCCAATCCATATGGTTCCATCCTTGCTTTCGTAAATGGTAGAGATATAATCCTGCGCGATGGAGGTGTCATCACCGGGAACATGGCGGTAAACCGTAAGGCATTCCGTTACAGGATTCCAGCGAAAAAGCCCCGAATTGACAGTCGCAATCCAAATTTCGCCTTCCCTGTCCTCAATGACTTCGGTCGTCTGTCCCGTAACGCATGCTCCGTCGGAAGTTCTGGCATCGAAATGTCGGAAACGGTCGGTCGCGGGTGTGTAAATGTCCACGCCGTTATCAAGTGCGAGCCAGATCTGCCCGTGGCTGTCGAGCATCAGCCGGCGGATATTGTTGCTCGAAATGCTCGACCGGTCGCCATCGGTATGGGTGTAACAGCGGAACTCACAGCCGTCGAAACGGCACAATCCGTTGTCGGTTCCGAACCAGATGAATCCTATCGAGTCCTGAACGATGCCATAGACGTGATTGGATGACAGGCCGTCATCCACAGTATAGTTACGCAGATTATGATAAACAGAGGCGTTCGCCGATTCGGCACGCCCCGGCAGAAACAAGATATAGAGTAGAAACAAAAATGCAGCAATACAGCGGAAAATTCGTTTCATAGAAATTTGGATTATTGACAAATGTAATAAATGCAGGACTTTCTACAAAGATAATATGATGCAGAAAAAGGCCAATTTCGTACATCTCGGTGTTGCAAGACGACGTTTCATGACGCGACAATTCGATTTTTCCTTTCCATTCAGATTATTGGCCTCGATATGTACTATTTTATCGTACAGCGGAAAACTTTTCATCTATTTTTACTTCGCGAGACGAGATAAAGAATTACTACTTAAATTTCTATCTTAATGAAATCGAACCCAAGCCGCACCCTGTTCCGCACGCTCTTCGCGACAGGCCTCCTCGCAGCCAGCCTCTGCTCCTGCTGCCCCAAACACAACACCCTCACCCAGGCCGAAATCGCCGACGGCTGGCAGCTGCTCTTCGACGGCAAAAGCCTCGACCAGTGGAAAGACTTCAACGGAGACTCGCTCACGATGCCCTGGCACGTGGTGGACGGCTGCATCCAGGCCGCCGGCGACGGCAGCGACCTGTCGGGATACATCGTCACCAAAAAGCAGTATGAGAACTTCATCCTCGACTGGGACTGGAAGCTCTCCTACGGCGGCAACAGC
>QWCB01002451.1_pt1 | contig 16796 bp, 14 predicted proteins | sample 1972511 | NCBI WGS metagenome assembly QWCB01 (sample SAMN09866719, study PRJNA288562) | Human gut metagenome isolate term5_stool, whole genome shotgun sequencing... | isolation source: gut | host: Homo sapiens | place: USA: California
AGCATCGTAAACATCTTTTTCAATCCGATAGTGTTCAATAAAAATAACAATCTTATCCATAAATAATGGCTCAATTGCCTTCAGTATCTTTTGATAAGTATGATGATCTAAAGAGCTAGAAAGCTCGTCAAAAATAAGAACATCACTGTCCTCTTTTGCAAGACAGATTGCCAAGAGAAGCCGTTTTCTCTCGCCACCGGATAGCTTATTACCATTATCGCCAATAGTGTCCTGAATTCGGTTGCACACCTCGGTTAGGCTACAAATTTCCTTCAGATGCGCAAGTTGGGCCTCTGCCATCTTTGGATTTGCAAAACGAATATTTTCGTCAATCGTTGCGTTGAACAGGAAGCCATCCTGCGCCAAAAAAGAAACACGAGTGGGAATACAACCTCTTACTTCCCTTTTGTTTGGTGAAACATAGATGACACTTCCTATCTGCGGTGACAAGTAGCCAGCAAGAAGATTAACCAATGTACTCTTTCCGCTTCCCGTTTCGCCAACAATGCAATACGTTTTTCCACGAGTAAATTCATAGTTGAAATCCGATAGGATCCATTTTATGTGTTCTGCCCGAATTGCACAAATGCTCGTACTCTCTCTGTTTCGTTCATATCCTTTTAAGTTCAATATCTTTTGGATGCGTTGATTAGATATGTTTAATTTGACCATCATCTGTTGCGTTTCTATCAATTGTAACAGCGGATCGACCAACATGTGATTATACATTACCAGTGCTAATAACCCACCAAACGTAATATAACCGTAAAGAACAAAAATCGCAGACACTAACATAATAATTCCTATCGTAACCATATAAAGCGTACCAACGACAAAATTACCGAAGTTCTCAATCTTGCTCTGTTTGATGTTCACTAAGCAAAGGCGATTTGAGATAGATTTTATCTTTTGAAAGTAGCTCCCATTCCTATCAAAGAGTTTGATGTGCTTGATACCTCGAATACCTTCCCCGAATAGTTTCCAACTCTGCTCTGTAATCTCCCTTTGCATATCAAGATTCTTCTCCGTCATTTTTACCATTCGGTTGGAACAAAAGGATGATACAAGCCCCAAAGGAATTATAATAAGCGATAAATAGAGGCTGATCGTAGACATGAACCAAAAACCAATGAAGAAGTTGATAATCGAGACAACTCCCATTACAGTGGTAGAATAATAGTTTTCAGATATAAAATGTGTGTCCTCAATAATTTTACTGGACAACTGCCCAAAATCTTCTTTTTTATAGCTAATCTCATCCGCTTCCAGAATAGCACAGAAAATCTGTTGCCTCGTTTTCTCAGCATACTGGTTCTGATACTTATCACAAATATAGTTATAAAGTGCGTAAAAAAGCTGATTCAGCAGCTGCATCAACATATATAGGGTTCCATAGATGATAATGTGGAATATCGCATCATTCGTTGCGACAGAATCTATGGAGTCTATCAGCTTTTGAATAAAAAAGACGGGAATAAAAGCTGAAAAACTGTAAGCAAGAATAAAAATCAATAAAAACAAAAATCGCTTTGCGCCCATTGTTTTTAGTATAGTTTTCATAATCCTTCCTCCCGATAATAAAATAAATCCGTCTTTATAAAGATTCGTTTCCCCTATCGCATAGGGTTCGCTTTGAATGATACCATTGACCAAAACGCCCTGATCCGTAATCTGCACCCGGTCGCCACCCACGGCAATAACCCGGCGAATCAGCATCTGCTCCTCCGACTGCAGCGCCACGAGGTCGCGAACCTGACTTACCTTGTTGATCTTATCCACCAAAAGCAAATCTCCGGGTTTCACCGCCGGAGTCATTTTTATCTCGTCATAACGCACCCATTGAAAAACAAACGTAAAAATAATATAGAGGAGAAGTAAAAAACCGAAAATTTTGAGCAGGATGGTGGAAATCAACTTGCCAAAATGCCAAGACTGCGCTGAATTCAATCGTCCTGCTCGGATTTTCGTTTGATCCTGTTGAGGCTTTTGAATATTCTTTATCTGTTCCTGATCAGGCAACATCGCTACCTCTGTGTCTATCTTTGATTTCACCCTTTCCACGGACACTCAACAAGAATAGCCCGCCCGACACGGTCAAAAGGGTCACAAAAGGTTGGATGCTCACACCAGTTCTTGGTGATTCTGTGGCCTTTACCGACGGTCTGGAAGGATTGACCGGCGGTTTGGGAGGATGCACAGGCGGTTTGGAGGACTCCGCTTTTTGCTCATGCGAAAAGACCATCTCCGCTTCCTTCTTGCCCTCTTCATTTTTGATAATCATAACCACTGTCCAACCTGCATTGCCATTGTCCGCGTGATAGACATGCGCTTCCAATCGATAGTGTCGTTCGTCCCGTTTCCATACGCCGGATGAGGACGAAACACTAAGGGCATAGAGGTTGTAACGGTATACCCCCGGACGGCTAAAGAAAAGTCGTCCTACTGTATGCGTGCCTTCCCCTTCAACGGAAAAGTCATACACATCGGAGTCTGTTCCGGGCAAAGGCGCACCGTCCAGCGCCTCTAACCGATAACGAACAACCGCTTTGCTGCTGTTCTCTCTCTGCAGCAAGTTCTGACGCAGAGAAAGGTCATAAAAAGCACCTTTCTCTTCCTGTGCAGACACCGGACTGCCACAGGAAAGGAAAAAGAAACCGAAAAGGAAAAAAACCGACAAAAGGAGCGTCGTCATGCGCCTCATTCCTTTTCTCTGTTTTCTTTTTTTCTCTCTCATCCTTCTCTCATTTCTTGTTTTTCTTTCGAAGTTGTTGGGAACACAGCATTCGCACCAGCAAACACACCATCCAAAATCCAAGAAGGAGCAGGAAAACCTGCTGTTTTGAAAGTCCTTCTCTCGTCTGTTGAATCTCGTTTGTTCTCGTGTTCTTTTGTTCTTTTTCGAAAGAATTTTCAAACGTTTCTTCTACAACCTGCGCCACCACGAGCTGGCGGCCTTCCGTCTCTTCCGTGCAGGTACTAAGAATCACCAGGCGCGCCTGATCCAGTTCCCTATCGGTGATGGTGTTAAACCGATTCGGAACCGCGTGTTCCTTGAGATAGACCAGCAATTCTTGCCACGCCTGTTGGTTTTCGTCCGGTTTTCGGTAGATGCGTTGATCATCCCCCAACACACGAAGATAGGCGAGAATACGAAGACCATGGTGTTTGCCTGCATAGTAGAGGTCGCCATATAGATGGTTCGCAAAAAAACGGGCATCCGCAAAATCGTCCAAGTCGCCAAACATGGCATGATGCGCCATGTGATGCCCATGGATGACCAGTTTACGGTCAGAAAAATCGTTCTTGTTCGCGGCATCCAGAAAAATACTGCCCGACCCGGAATAACGTCCTAAAGCATCGGTCGTTAGATATTTATGGTTATCTGCCGCTTGCATAACCGGATAATCAATGGATGTACCATAGACTTCCAGCCAGCCAGCCGTATCCGGATTTCTCTTTTTCAGCTCTTCAAAGCCCATTTGCAGCTCTTCTTGCCCCGTCCCCGGTTTATAGGAAGCAAAGTGCTTTCCTTCCGCTTTATCGAAAACCGACTCGATATCCCAATATCCATAGAGGCCAATCGCAAAAAGCCCCGCAAAGAAGAGAATAAACAGAAAATCCAGTCCTCTCGATAGGGCGCTTAGGACTCGGTAACCTACGTTTTTCATCCCATCATCATTTCTGAACCGGATATATGCCGCTTCGTACTTGCTTGTTGCGGATGTTCGAAGCGGCATACCGGCTCTGCCATTACTGCATTTCTGCTTTTTTCTTATTCTTTACGACGAAGAAAAGGACAACGGCAAGCCCCGCGCCGGCGATAAGCATCATTGCCATCGAAGAGGATTGATTGGTATAAAGACCGGTAGGAACGGTGGTTTGATCCTTGTCATTCAAGGCTTCGATTTTGTTAATTCCCTTGTCCGAGACCGTAATCGTATTGGCATCGGTAGCCGTTTGTCCGCCACTGACCGACTGATAGGTCAAGGTATGCGATTTTGCGTCCGTTTCGGTTGCTTCAAGCGTGCTTCCTACATACGCTTTTTCAAAAACAATCGCCTGACCATGTTTCAGATTCACGTTTAATGCCGTTCCGTAAAGGACGTCAAAATAGCCATTGGCATCTGCCGTGGTAATTCCATTGGCTGTCACATCGGTTTCAAACTTCAGGGTACGGCTATTAAAAATGCGCGCTCTTGTCTTGGAGGCGACAGGAGCGCCCTGATTGTCCTTGCCGACCGTAAGGTCTGCCGGAGCCGTCAAGGTAACGGTAAAGGGGAAGTATGCATTTTTATCGCCCAACGTACCCGTAACGGTCTTTTTCACGAATAAACCGTGCCCTGTTAAGGGGTCTTTTCCCTTATTTTCTTTTACTTCTTTGCTATACTCGTTTTCAAAGCGAATATCGTTCTCTTCGCCCTCTTTATAGTAGTTGTCCTGTTTTGCACCGTTTGCATCTGTACCGTCATCATTGTTCAACTTCTTCACTGCGACGGAAAGAACACGATAACCGGCACCTTTCGGGTTGGATTCGACAGTAAACGTCACTTGATACTTCGCTTTCGAGGTGACCAGATTGTCGATATAATCGTCTCCGTCGTGCTGTGTATAGCTGGTGCTGGTTTCGGTGAGCGTATACGTGTACTCTCCGCTGCTCGTAAACGGCTGTTTTTGTTCAATAAGAGAAATGATGTCTTCGCTTGTTTTAATGCCCTTTTCATCGGCAGTATACGAAAGCTTAACAGGATCCAGCCCTAAGTCCGGCGCCCCATTTTCTGCTTGAAATTCAAATTCAAAATCCATCGCCGGATGGTTTGCACCGCCCACGGTCTTGAGATTCTTGGTGAGGAAAAACTTCGGTAAAATCTTAACCTGCATGGGCAGAATCATGTGACCGCCCTGTGCATAAGCAACCGTAGCGGTAAAATCAACAATCGCGGGCTTGTTGGACTGACCTCTTACGGTGATCCCTAAAGTCTGACCAACGTAATCGGCAAAATGGGATCCTTCCGGATATTCGCCTTCAATGGTATAACCCAGGCTCTCTAACTCTGTTTTTCCTTCTGTCATCAGGAAAGAGAAATCCGTTCCCCCATTGTTGAGAACGTGTTGAACGGGAAGAACGTCCGGACCCATGACATCCTGGCTGCCTAATCGAGTGGAATAGACAATGCGTCTGCCTTCAATATGATCTGCCAAGTTGATATCCCGATCGAGAGCGATGCGAATATGAAAAGTATGAATATCACTATCAACCGCCGCACGGAGACGCGGGGCAGATTCATCCACAAATTGAATCCGCCCTTTGATGTTGTCCGGTTGCAACACAGTATATCCGGCGTTTTCCTCCGGCGCAGCATAAGCAAAATGAGAACTACTCGCTAAGACAAAAATAAGCGCAAGCAAAAAGCTAATGATTCGGCTTGCCCCCCCTTTGTTTTTTTCATTACCTACTCCTTTCGCCTTTTATAAGGCTTCCTGTTCGTCCAACATTTTTACGATATTGTTGAAAAATCAACGACACAGATAGTATAGCAAAACCATCCGTCTTTTCCTACTCAGGCGGTCATCCTCTGGCGTTCTACAGCCCCTCGCCTACTTTAGGAACGCTCGATATGCGCGATAGGTTTCATACGCATCGGCTTTGGACGCCAATTCAATGGGGGCGTGCATGGAAAGCATTGCCGTACCGCAATCGACGACCTCTGCGCCATATTCCGCAAGAATATAGGCAATCGTTCCGCCGCCGCCAGCATCCACAGCGCCCAGCTCGGCAGTCTGGTAAATAACGCCGTTCTCTTTGAAAATCTGACGCACGTCATTTAAGAATTCCGCATTGGCATCGTTAGAGCCGCCTTTTCCGCCGGATCCCGTGTACTTGGCAATCGCAACACCGCATCCAAGGTGCGCTGTGTTCTGCTTTTCAAAGACTTGCGTTCCTTCGTACTGCGGGTCAAATGCCGCAGTCACGTCAGCGGACAACACGCGAGAATGCGCCATCGAACGCTTGAGATAAAGCTCACTGTACTCGCCTTTGGAAGAGGCGATAATTTCCGCCACCACATTCATAAAGAAGTGCGACTTCATTCCCGTGTTGCCAATAGACCCAACTTCTTCTTTGTCCACAAAGAGACCGACTGCCGTGCGTTCCGGTTTTTCGGTTTCCAAAATAGCTTTGAGATTGGCATACGAGCAGATGCGATCATCATGCCCATGACCGGCAATGAGTGAACGGTCAAAACCGACTTCACGTGCCGGACCGGCAGGAACGGCTTCCAGTTCTGCAACCTGGAAATCTTCTTCTTCGATGCCGTATTTCTCATGCAAAATAGACAGGATGTTCGTCAAAATGGGGTCTTTGTCGTCTTCCTGTTTGTTTCGACTGCTGTGACCGACCACAATTTGCAGGCGTTCTCCCGTGATATTCTCTGCGGAGGATTTCTGATTCGGATTGCGAGAAAGATGAATCAGCAAATCATTGATGTAGAATACCGGATCCGCCGGATCTTCTCCGATATGGATTTCTACACGCTTGCCGTCTTTTGTGAACAATACACCGTGCAGGGCAAGCGGCGTGTTCACCCAATGATACTTCTTGACTCCACCGTAATAGTGCGTGCGTAAATACGCCATATTGCCGGCTTCGTGAAGCGGATTGGCTTTGATGTCCAATCTCGGGGCATCAATATGCGAACCGACGATATCCATGCCTTCGCATATATCCTTGCCGATAACAAAGAGAGCAGCGCTTTTTCCACGATTCGAGGCGACAATCTTATCGCCTGCTTTGACTCCTTTTTTTAGTGCCTCTTCCAGCGGCATAAATCCCGCATCTTTTGCGGCACGTACAATGTAATCATGCGCTAAACGCTCGGTTTTGGCATCGGATAAAAAGGCAATGTATTCTTGACTATACGCTTCCATTTCCTGCCATTCCGCGTCTGTAAGCGCTTCCCAGACATTGGTTCTTTCGTATTTCATAATTCTCCTTTCCGGGCACAACGCCTTTTTCTCCCCTCCGCCAAAGCCAAAAATAAAAGTAAGAAAACAGCTTAGGCGTGCGAGATGCTATTGTGCCTGTATTGTTTTATTTCTTTTCTATACTACCATATCCACCAACTTCTCGGACGTTGATTCTGCATCGTCCTTCTGTTACACTGATGCCGTCGTCAAGATAATGCCGACAAAATGAATCGTCTTTTGTTTCCTTTTGTCGCTTTTGGATAAAGATAAGAAGACTGCGTTTATAACAAGGAGGCACTATGAATTTGTTTCAACATAAACCGAATGTGGAAGAAGAGCGGTCGCAGGAGGAGGTGACGGCTTCTTCCGAAAAGAGCGAAACGGATAAAGAAGTTCTCATCACAAAGGAAATGCTTATTTCGGAAGTGATTCAGCGAAAGCCCCGCACCATCCAAACCTTGATGCTCATTGGCATGGGCTGCATCGGTTGTCCGAGTTCTCTCATGGAAACCGTGGAACAAGCCGCTTGGGTACACGGGATTGACCCGGATATACTGGTGGAAAAACTGAACGAATGCTAACAAAAAACAACGCAGGAAGGACTGTCCTTCCTGCGTCGTTTTTCTTTTTGTTCTTTTTACTTTTTCAACAATTCGCTGAGCTTCTTTTGGTCAAAGCCAATGATTTCTTCTCCATCGACGACAATGACCGGAACGCCGCGATATCCGCGATCCAGCATCCACTGGCGCGCTTCGGTATCTGCCGCAACATCCTTCTCGGTATACGCAATATTATTGTCTGCCATAAACGCCTTTGCCGCCTTGCAATGTACGCAGGTCGGTGAGGTATAAATCGTTACTTCTGCCATTCGTAAATCCTTTCTTTTGGTGTCTGCCTCGCAGAATTCCCTTTGTACGCGGACTGCGCGAAAAGAAGAAAGCAGAGACATCACTGCGTTTCGATTCGCGCGGCCGCTTTTGAACTTTTGTTCTATCGGTTCTCCTTATACCCAAAAGTTTGCCATAGTGCCACGAAATCTTGCGGAGAAAGATTCTCTGCTCGCGCAGTTGGGGGTAAGCCGCGCAGAACAAGAAATTTTTCCATCGCCTGTGCATCTGCGCCTGTGGAACGAACGAGTGCCTTTTTCACCATCTTTCTCCGTTCCAGAAACACCTGACGCACAATGGCATTTACTGCCTCTCTCTCGGCTGCCGAAAGTCCGCCAAGCGGTTCTTTTGTAAGATGCACCACGGCGGAATCCACCTTGGGTGGCGGCAAAAATGAGGTACGCGGAACGGTAAAGGCTTTTTTTGCCTTGCCGTAAAGGGCAAGCAGTACGGACAGTGCCCCGTAGGTTTTCGTTCCCGGCACAGCAGTCATGCGCTCCGCCACCTCTTTCTGTACGAGAACGGTGATCGTCTCCACCGGAAGCGCATCATCGAGAAAACGACGAATAAGCGGTGTCGTTATGTAATAGGGAACGTTCGCAACCACCTGTACGGCAGTCCCGGCAGAGCATCGCTCCAGTTCCTTTTCCAACGGCAATTTCAGCGCATCCCCTTTGAGAAGATGAAACTTTGGATTATCGCCAAAGGCTTCTTCCAGCACCGGATAAAAGGTACGATCCAATTCGACAGAAACCACATGCGCACCCGTTTCCAGCAGGGCTTGTGTCAGCGTACCGATGCCCGGTCCCACTTCTAAAACAGTATCCTTTTCGGTAATGTTCGCAGTTTCGACAATCTTATGAACCGCATGACCATCAATCAGAAAGTTCTGCCCCAATGCCTTAGTAAAATGCAATTGATGGCGTTTCATCACCGCACGCAGAACAGAAGGCGTATACAGACGATCATCTGCCATTTTCTTCCTCCCGGTCTGCACGTTCTCTTCTCTCGTTTTGCACGTCGGATGTGTCTTCTGCGCCATCGAAGGCTTCTCCCCGTTCATTATGGACGAGCTGCATCGCCGATTCAAATTCATTTCGGGTAATGCCAAAATCATTGAGACGCGCCAGCAGCTGTTTCGCATTCCCATAGCTAATGCCCAGTTTTCCGGCTAAGGCAATGCGTCTCGCCTTTGCCCCTTCGACACCGTCCAGCCCATGCGCAAAAAGATCGTCCGCGGAAAACACATGACGTTCTTCACAAAGCGTTGCCCGTGCACGCTGAAGTGCTTCGCGGATCACTTCCGGCGACGCATTTTCCACGCCGATATCATCCCCTTTTGTCGCCGAAACGCGATCAAGATACGCATGCTTTGCCTGCGGAATCCGCTCGGCGAGCAACCGACGAATGCGCTTTCCAGCATAGTCGGGATCTGTCAGAATGATGATGCCGCAGCGTTCAGACGCCTCTTCAATTTCCTGTAAAATCCGCGCATTTAAGCCATGACCATGCGTCGTTAGACATTGCGCATCGACTGCCGCCTTAACGGCGGCGACATCGTCTTTTCCTTCCACAACGATTACTTCTTGAATGCGCATGAAGCCCCTTGCCCTTTCTGCTTAGAAGAGAGAACCGTATCGTCTTTGCTCTTTAGCGAAAACGAACCGTTTTCGTTTTCTTTTTCCTCTATGGGAAGGGCAAAGAAAGCGATGGTGTTCTTTCGTATGCTCTTGGCTAAATCGGCTACGGATTCTTCCCGCAGTGCGGCAATCGCGTCAAGTGTGCCATGCGCGTACCACGGCAGATTCAGTCTGCCGCGATGCGGAACAGGCGCAAGATACGGGCCGTCTGTTTCCAAAAGGAGACGATCCCGTGCAACCCTTTTTGCCAGTTCTTTCGGGGCATGGGCATTCTTAAAAGTCACCATGCCGCCGAGAGAAAGAAAATAGCCAAAATGGGCTAATTCCTCCCACGCTTGCGGCTCTTCATTATACGAGTGCATTAACGCACGAAGGGAAGAACCAAAATTTTTCAAAATAGCGAACGTGTCTTCCCGCGCTTCGCGGCTGTGGATGACGACCGGCAAACGCAGCTCCTGCGCCAGCGCCAACTGGCGTTCGAATACGACTTGCTGCGTTTTGCGCGGCGAGAAATCATAGTGGTAATCCAGCCCGATTTCTCCAATCGCAACCACTTTTTTCTCTTTGGCAAGCGTGCGCATCCGTTGTTCCCATTCCGGCGTGTATCCCGCTGCTTCATGCGGATGGGTGCCGATACAGGCAAAAAGGCGTTCGTATTGTTTTGCCAGATCGACCGCCTTTAGGGAACTCGCTTCGTCGCAACCGGGGTTAATGACCGCCTCCACCCCTTCGCTTTCAAGGCGCGCGAGAATGTCCTCGCGCTGTTCGTCATACACTTCATCATCAAGATGGCAATGCGCATCGATAATCCAAGGTTGTTTTGCAACGCCGGGGGTGGGAACAGAACCGGTCGACGACTTTTTTTCTGTTGGCTCGTTTCCGTATTTCTCAGTCACGATCCCCCGCCTTTTCCTGCTGACGCTTAAGCAGCTCTTCAAGGCTCAGTCCCAAGCGGCTTGCCAGCAGTTGATTGTTTGCCTCGGCAATCTTTTCTATCTCCTCTTCCATCTTCAAACGGGGAAAGAGAGGCTCGCCCTTGTGTACGCACGTTCCCACCGGCAATTGATTCACTTCTCCGGCATGTAAAAAGCCCTTTCCGTCGAAGCCGATCTGTGCAAACATCTTGGGTGCGGTTTCCGGCATGAACGGAACAAGAAGAGAGGCTACTGTCGTCAAACTATCGAGCAAACGGTAGAGAACCGTATCTAAGCGCTTTTTCTTTGCCGGATCTTTTGCCAATGCCCATGGTTCCGTTTCATCAATGTATTTATTCGTGCGGCGAATCAGGCTCCAGATTGCCTCAAGCCCACGCTGGAAATCGTAGTGTTCCATTGCCTGCTCCAACGCTTTAGGAGTCCCCTGCTGCATGGCTGTCAACTCCTCATCCGGCGTTTGCGCTTCTGTAGGCTCCGGGACGATTCCTTCATTATATTTTTCCACCATCGCCACACTGCGGGAAAGCAGATTCCCCAAATCATTCGCCAAATCCGCGTTCAATCTGGTCAGGAATTTACGCATGGCGAAGTTGCCGTCCGAACCGAAATTAAATTCACGCAGCACGAAATATTTCAGGGCATCCCGACCGTATGCGGCAATCAGGGGCTCCGGATAGATAACATTGCCCTTAGATTTTGACATTTTGTCATCATCAAAAAGGATCCAACCATGCCCAAAAATCGTCTCCGGAAGAGGCATGTCGAGTGCCATCAATACCGCCGGCCATATAATGGAATGGAAGCGCATGATGTCGCGCCCGACAAAATGAACGGCAGCAGGCCAATAGTGCCGGAATTTTTCTTGCTCTTCGCCAAAGCCGATGCCGGTGAGATAGCAAATAAGGGCATCTACCCAGACGTAGATAACGTGTTCCGGATCAAAAGGTACTGGAACACCCCATTTCAAACGCTTACGAGATACCGACAAATCTTCGAGACCATCCTTAAAGAAAGAGCCGATCATCTCTTTTTGGCGATTCTCCGGTTGCATAAATTCCGGATGTTCTTTGTAATACTGCAGCAGGCGGTCTTGATATTCCGACAGACGGAAGAAATAGCTTTCTTCTTCGCGATGTTCTACCGGTCGTCCGCAGCTGGGGCATTTTCCATCCTGAAGCTGCGCTTCCGTCCAAAATTCTTCGCACGGCGTACAGTAGTAGCCGGAATACTTTCCTTTGTAGATGGCTCCTTTGTCATAAAGGCGCTGAAACAACTCCTGCACATCTTTTTCGTGCTGCGCAGAAGACGAGCGCACAAACGCATCCGGCTCTACATCTAAAAGCGCCCACAATTCCTTGATAGAGTCTACGATGGGATCAATATATTCTAATGGTGCAACGTGCTTTTCTTCGGCAATTCGTGCCAGTTTTTCGCCATGTTCATCCGAACCGGTAACGTAATAGGCATCATACCCCTGTTCTTTTTTATACCGCTTAACCGCATCGGCAATAATAGAGGTATATGTATTGCCTAAATGCAAATTCGCGCTGGGATAGTAAATCGGTGCCGTAATATAAAACGGCTTTTTTTCGCTCTCGTGATGATCACACATAGTGGCTCCTTTCGTTTGAAACGACTGGACACATTATAACATAGCCCTTTCCTGCGAGGAGATTGCCCTCTCTGCCGCCGACCACATCTCTTATTGAAAAGCACCGATTCGTTTTCCATGGCAAAGCGAGGAAATGCGATCCGGCGTATTCATGCTATAATGAATCGGCATTTGCACAAAAACCGGCATTTTCCCGGCATGTGCTGAAACACCGAAAAAGGAGTATCCATGCGTAAGCGTTCGCTGTTTTTCAAAAACGCCCTTTTACAGTTTACCTTTTTCATCAGCTTTTGCATGATGACCGTATTCACCGTGCTTTATATGCAATCGCTCGGTTTTACGACGCTGCATACTGGTATTATTTTCGGCTTGGCTAATTTTTTCAGTGCCTGGTTGCAACTATTCACCGGCAGAATAGCGGATTCCGCCAAAAGAATTACCATGAAACACGTTTTGCTGGCACACGCCGGTCTTGCCGCACTCGCCATGGTTCCTTTGGCATTTTTCTCTGTGCATGGTCTTCTTGTTCCGCTGGTTTTTTTTGTGTTCAGCCTTTTGGCACAGGCTATACAAGGACCGATTAACGCGGTTTCCGTTGCCTTTGAGCAAGCCGGTTATCCGATTCAATTCAGTGTGATTCGCGGTATCGGTTCTGCCGGTTACGGACTGACTGCCCTTCTTTCGGGCATATATTTTGACCACTATTCCTTGGCACAACTTCCTTTTCTGCTGTTTGTCAGCATGGTGCTTTTCGGTCTGGTGATTTTTCTTCTGCCTCCGGTGCCGGTGGGCAGGCTCCGCCCCGATAAAAACACCGTTGGTGTAGTCGATCCGCCGACACAGCATTTTTATCGCAAGTATCCGTTTTTTATCCCCCTCGTCATCGGCTTTACACTCCTATTTTCCGGACACATGGTGATTAATACCTATTTGGCACTGCTGGTGGAAAATGTAGGCGGAGGAGCAACGCAGGCAGGTATGGCGGTCAGTTGTGCCATTTTGATGGAGGTCATTTCCCTGTTCTGCTATGGGCATCTTCGGCAGCATGTTTCTGATCGCTTTCTGATGGGAACAGCAGCGGTGGTTTTTACGATAAAAGCGGTGATTCTGTTTTTTGCCTCCAATGTTTTTATGGTCTACCTTTCACAACTCTTTCAATTTGCCACTTTCCCCTTTTTTACGGCAGGCATCAGTTACTTCTCTGCTGCTACGGTAGAAAAAAAGGATCTCGTCAAGGGGCAAAATGTCGTCACGATTATTATGTCCCTCGGTGGAGCAGGCGGATCGCTTGTTGGCGGCATTATCCTTCACTATCTTCCGGTTTCTTCGGTGCTGCTAATAACCGTTCTCTTAAGTCTCATCGGGACGGTGATCGCCCTTTCCGGCATTCAACAAACCGCTGTACCACAAGTGCATAGCGAAGGTTGAGCGTAGAGCAACCTTGTTTCGATTTGCCGGATACCAATGCTCCCTCCTCTTTTTTCGAAAAACGGGACAAAATTCCTCCCCTGACGTATGATAAGAACAAGGAGAAAAGGAGAAAATCATGTTCGAGTACAAAAAAGAATACGATAACGTTTTAGATGAATTAAAAGACCGCGGCTACTTGGATAATGCAACGGATGAATCTGCCCTTCGTCAGCTTTTGGAAAAGGGGCCGGTCAAATTCTATATTGGTTTTGATGCCACGGCGGATTCCCTTACGGTTGGGCATTTCATTCAGATCATGGTGCTTATGCGTATGCAGGCCTACGGACACATTCCCATTGCCCTTCTCGGCGGCGGTACCACAATGATCGGCGACCCGTCCGGACGCAGCGATATGCGCACAGTCATGACCAAAGAGAAAATCAACCACAATGCGGAGTGCTTTTATCATCAGCTTTCGCGCTTCATTGACTTCCAAGAAGATAACGCCATCGTCGTCAATAACCGTGACTGGCTGTTGGATTTGAATTTTCTGGGTTTTATGCGCGATGTGGGTGTCCACTTCAATGTGGGAGAGATGATTAAAAAGGACGCGTACAAGAATCGTCTTTCCGCCGGCGGACTTACTTTTTTCGAGTTCGCCTATATGTTGCTGCAAAGCTATGACTTTTTGGAATTGTACCGTCGCGAAGGCTGCCGTTTGCAATTTGGCGGATCGGATCAATGGGCAAACATCATTGGTGGCGTAGATTTGGTGCGCAAGGCGGAAAATGCCGAAGTATACGGAATGACGTTTAAGCTGCTTACCACAGCAGACGGCGTAAAAATGGGCAAATCCATGAAGGGAGCAGTCTGGCTCGATGAGAACAAAACTTCTCCCTATGAATTGTTCCAGTATATGCGCAATGTGGATGACCGTGACGTGACGAAATTCCTGTTGCAACTGACGTTCCTTCCCAAGGCGGAATGCGAGCAACTGGGCAGTTATACGGATGAGCGCATCAATCAGGGCAAAGAACGTCTGGCGTATGAAGTGACGCGCATCGTGCATGGCAAAGAGAAAGCGGATGAGGCACTTGCGGCGTCTAAAGCGCTCTTTGGCGTCGGTGTGGATCATGAACACATGCCGGAAAAGCGTATCGCGTTTTCCGGAGATTCCATTGGTATTTTGAATCTGCTGACGCTTGCCGAACTCACCAAATCGAACGGCGAAGCACGCCGTCTGGTGCAGCAGGGTGGCATTGCGGTGGACGATACCAAAGTCACCGATATCGCGACCGAAATATCGCGTTCTTCTCTCGAAAAAGGCATCACCGTCAAGAAGGGCAAAAAAATCTATTTGCGCTTGTTGCTGGATGAGGAAAACTGATGAAACGTCGTCTTCCGCTTACCACGCTGAGTTTGGTCGCCGCTTTTGCCGTTTTAGGGGATGCGCTGGGAATGTATCGTCCTGAATTGCGCACACTTTGTGGAGGGATTGCCATGGTTTGCGGCATCGCCTTTATTATCCAATCCTTTGTCGACCCAACCCATTTTGCGGGCGAAATGCAAGACCGTGTTGGATTTTCGGTGTTTGCCTATTTTTCCCTCGCCTTGCTGTATCTTGCTCCCTATGCGGAAGACTATTTCGTTGGCTACAGCGCGAAAAAGCTCTTTTGGGTCGCTTTGATCGCGCATGGGATACTGATGCTTTTCACCTTCTTTCGCTTTCTTCGTGAGCGCGGAAAGATCGCCTTACAACCGACCTCTTTACTGTACTTTGTCGGCATCGCGGCGATTGGCGATACGGCTGCCGCTTTTGATCTGATTGCCTTCGGCAGAATCTTCTTCGCTGTCGGGTTAATCGCTGCGCTTGGTCTCTACGCCCTACTTCTCCGACAGCACCTTTCTGAGCAAAAAAAAGAACGGCGAACCGAAGCAAGGAATACCTCCGGTTCGATTGCCGACAAGGCGATCGCCGTCGAAAAAAACAAGCATGTTTCGAAACAGCTGGACATCACACTTGTGGCACCGGTTGGCATTCTTCTTGCTGCCTATTCGTCGCTTTTTTCCAACGCCACCCCTCTGTTCTTCTTGTTATTCGGAGCGACGATTGTGCTGTGGGGAGTGTCGGTTTGGCGCATAGTATCCCTTTTCGTTAAGCCCTTTTCCGCCGATCTCCTGCTTTCCGCTTTTCCGTTTGCCATCTCTGCATTGGCTCTGCAGCGTGCAAATTCCCTTTTGCCATCCATCTCTGTAGTACGTTTGCTCATGCCGTGGATTTCTCTTGTTGCCGTTTTACTGGCGACGATACTCTGCTACTTGCTGCTGCTACGCCTTTTGTGGCACTTGGTGGGCGGAAAATGAGTCCACCGCAACCTTTCTACAGCGACAGACTTTATGCATTGTCTAATAAGGAGGGTCAATCATGAAGAAGTTTTTTTTATGGATGCGATGGGGATTGTTCCTCGCCCTTTGGATACTTGGGTTGGTTTATGGACTGAGTCTATACTCTGACATAATTTACGGCTTCACCTCTTTCCTACGTGATACCTTGAAGATGGATGAAATCATTTCCAATGATATTTTCTTTTTTCTTTTATTCCCGGGTATCTTTCTCGTGATCTTTTGTGGTCTTTTCTTTTTCACCTGCCGCATTGAGCTACCCAACTATAATGTGCCATTCTATTCCTTTTCCACATTCCTCCCACGTCTTGTAAAAAGCTGTGTAGTTTTGTTGGTTTGCTGCCTTGTTTTAGAAGGGTATATGTTTCTCTGCGCTTATATAAAGAAAACATTTGATCATATACCTTTCTATATTTACAGCTTCTACCCAGACGACCTCTTTTGGCTTAAAGTTGTCATTCCATGGTATTATCTTTCCCAAGAGATGGCGTTTCTTTTCGCTTATCTTCGAACCGTTGAAGAAAATGAGAGGGATTCGAAGGATAGTCTGAAGCAAACATCGGACAGTTGTGACGCATGAGGAAATAATTGTGCTACGTTATATCATCAAAGAAAAAAAAGAATTTTTGCTTTTTCTGGTTTTAATGCCTTTGCGTGCTCTGAGTTCTGTTGCGGTCATGACGATTATTGCCAGTATCATCGATTTCGCGATGGGCGGATCGTTAACGCAACTGCCAAAATATATTATGTATTTCGGCGTTTACATCCTCGTCGATTTCCTCATTAATGTTTTTGATGCAAAAATACATTTTACGCTGATTCAAAAGAGCATCTCTCGCTTGAAACAGCGTCTCTTTCAAAAAATGATGTGGCAAGACAAAGATGTTTTTCATGATAAATCATCAACCTATCTTTCCGTTATCGAAAATGACGTAGAAGTTCTGCG